>Ga0181400_1001411_pt1 | contig 9939 bp, 17 predicted proteins | sample 23SPOviralmetaG_FD_130129 | JGI IMG/M metagenome (GOLD analysis project Ga0181400, IMG submission 130129) | Marine viral communities from the oligotrophic San Pedro Time Series (SPOT) site, San Pedro Channel, CA, USA - 23 SPOT_SRF_2011-06-22 | ecosystem: Environmental > Aquatic > Marine > Strait... | reverse complement strand
CTTTGACGGGCTGGATTTCGCGGGCTTTCTCGAGTTCTTCCTTTTGTTTAGCACGTCTCTTTTTGTAGTTGTCGTACAGGGTGTCGAGTTGGACGTCGCTCAAGCGATCGGGAGCGTGTTTCTTCAACTCGTTCCAGTTGCCCTCGCGTACTGCCGCCCTCTCTCCTCCGTATTGTTGGAATATATCGCATAATTCCGGAAGTTTCAAACGCTCGTACCCAGGGCGGTACTCTCCCGTCTTCAATCTGTTCATGATGATGGCCCACTCCTCGAGCTTCATCTCCGGAAAGTTGTCCCGTAGATGATGCACGGCATCCAACAAATCCTGGTCCGAACGGATGGTCTTGTTGTATTCGAGGTAGGTGAGTGTCTCCTTTAGGAGAAGGATGAGGGTGGCCTCTACGCGGGCGGGATCGGTGCGATATGCCGCGAGTACGTTTGTGCCTTTACTCCATGCCTCCTCGGGGGTCATTCGCGAGGCGGCGGAGATGTTCTTCAATGAGTGAACCGTCTGAAGGTCCAGGGCGTCTTGTTTCATTCGTTTGGTTTTTGATGGCAAAGAAACCTTTCCAACCGTTGGCGAGGCTCTGCCCAATGATACGGACGGCGGTGGCGCAATCGCCGCCCGAGAGGGTTTGTAATTGATGGAGGGAGGCTTGCTCGCTTGTCGGGCTTTTGAACTTGAAGCCGTGCTCGGTCTTCTTGTAGTCCTTCCAGCTCTTCCAAGCCTCGAGAAATTCCTTGTCCTCGAATGGCATCACCACCCCCTTGTGTTTAGATGTATTGTCTCTTGTTCTTTTACTTGTATTAGTAGAGGTATCATTTGGGGAGTCTGCATCCCCATTTTGGGTACTCTGCCTCCCCATTTTGGGGAGTCTGCCTGCACGGATACGGACGTGCCTCACCCTGCCGTTGAAGTTTACCTCCACAAATTCGAGCTCCTGGAGCTTGCGGAATGCCCGCGCGATGGTGTTGCGAGAGATGCCGTACTCCGTTTGGATGGTCTCGTTGCATTTGTGGAAGCTCTTGCCATTACCTGTAAAGGAGTCGACCTCTGCAAGCAGGGCCTTCTCCACAAGTGTGAGGCGTTTGTCCAACCATATTTGGGCGGGTATCCATACCCCTTTAAATTCACGTTCCATCTTCGTAGGCTTTTATGGCTTTGAATATCTGCAAAGCTACTTGAGGGACGATTGCATTCCCGTAGGCTTTTATGGATTCTCTTCGCCACTTTGAAAAGGTAAGGCCGTCCAATTCTTTGGGAAGCCCATCATCTCCTCCACAAACAGGGGGGACAGTTGGGAAGTTTTCCCAGGTGGTTTCCATACTCTTGCCACCTCGTCCGTCAGGTTGAACTTGCCCCTGTCCATTGATGCGTTCCCTCTCTCCTCTTGGCACTTCGGTGTCGGGAGCATATTGAACGCGGCCATCTGCTTGAGCGGATTTTGTAGTGCGTCCCCGTGCTTCCCCTTGGCTTTGTCCCACGCTTCCTGACTCCGTGCCGTGTTGTAGTCGAATGCCGTCGGTGTTGGAAGCATTCCCAGGGATGCCTTCCCGCTCAACATTGAGGCCGTCCCGTCTGATCGTCTCTGACCTTTCCAATCTCCCGCTATTGGTGTCGGAAGCATTCCCACCACTTGCGTGGCGAGGTTCGGTACGGTCGTCCCGTTGTCGTACTTCTCCATCCTTGCTTTGAACTTCTCTTGGTCCATTACTTCCTCCCTTGTTGTGGGCGTAAGCAACAAACCAGACTCGATCGCGTCGGTGCGGTGCGCCAACGGCTGCAGCTGGAAGTACATACGGTGTGACTTCGTACCCTTGAGCTTCCAAGTCAGCTTGCACCTCGTCGAAGACCATCCCTCCATTCCAACCAATAAGGCCGCGAACGTTTTCGCCCACGACCCAACGCGGCTGAACTTCCCGAATGATTCGACACATTTCTGGCCACAGGTGGCGTTCGTCTTCCTTGCCCATTCGCTTTCCTGCGAGTGAGTAGGGTTGGCAGGGGAATCCTCCTGTGAGGATATCAACTCGTCCAAGGTGAGTTGTCGCGTCGAGTTCTTTGATGTCTCCATATTGTATGGCGTTTGGGAAGTGATGTTTGAGGACTTGCCGTGGGAACTCTTCCCACTCGCAGTTGAAGACGTTCTCCCAGCCCATCCACTCGGCGGCCAGGTCGAACCCTCCTATGCCTGAAAAAAGAGAGGCGTGTCTCATATCCTTGGAGGTTGTTTTGGCAAATCTTGAAGAAGAAAATAGACTCGTCCAATATTGTGCCAGTTGTAGGAACTGTGAATGACGGCTCTTTTTTTATATCGCCGGGCGACTTCATCTATGTAAGCCGAAAAGGAAATGAGACTTAAATCCTCCGCGTTGTATATCCGATAAGTCCTCCTCGTGTAGTCGGTCCTTTTCCATCGTTTATGGCCGAGCTCTCCAAAGGTCACGACCAAACCTATTTTTGCAACCTGGACGGCCATTTCAAAACAAGGAAAAGCACTACCAAAAGGATCAAGGTCGACTATATCAAATCGCTTTTTTTTTGCGTACAAGTCGGCCAAAACCAACTCGGCTCTGTTTTGGTATTCATGGCCTCCGTAATTTAAGTCGTTTGACACAACCTTTTCGACATGGTTTTTATAAAAAGATTTTGGACCCGCGTACAAATCCAAAATGCTTTTGGGGTTTACGTCTTGCAAATATTTCAGGTTGGCCTCGTATTTTTTGTCTTTGTGTTTGTCGTTGTAGGTCATGCCTATTTTGGCAAGCCGTTTTCTTTTTATTGATAAGGACGTGATGCTACGATTTAACTTTTGAGCCAGCTCGGATATGCTGACCCCACTTTGTAATCCCGCAAGCAAAGTGTTCACCTCTTCCTCGGTCCATTTTCTTGGGGTTGTTCTTGTATATCTCACGTCTCTTGTATAGGCATGAGGTCGCGGAGCTCGTGCTCGCGGTACATGACCTCCCCTTGTAGTTGTAGCCACGTCGTGTTCTTCTTGGCTACTATCTCCGGGCCGTGCTTCAAGATGCCGCGTGGGTTCTTCTTGATCCAGTTCTGCACCGTGGCCGGGGTTACCCCCAGCTCACGAGCGCAGTCCTTTTGCGTACCGAAGTGGGTCGCTATGTAGTCCTTCATGCCTTCGAGAATTTGACAAGGCCCCACAAGATAGATACCTCGGTCGAGGGCTTCATGTAGCGCGTGTACTTGGCCCCTGCCTTAAGCGTTGGGCCTTTGCCTTTCCTCCTGTATCCACCTGACACTCGCCTCTGTTGTATTGCGCTTGCACTACGTCCAAGCTCGGTGGCAATCTGCTCGTCTGTGGAGCCGTTTTGGAATCGCTTCCGGAGTGTGGACATCTCTTTGGGCGTCCACGTTTTGTTGTTTCGTTTCATTGTGTTGGGTTTAATTCGTTCAGCATTTCATATTGTAACTCGGGGCAGTCAATCTCTTGCCAGGTGGTGGGGCTCTCCTTCATAGAAGAATACCATTCCGTCCCCGTCCATTTGGCCACTTGGTAGATGTAGGTCTCCCCCATCTTCCAAGCTCCGAGATACCACCCCGAGTCCTTTGGGTTTCCGTTCTGCCACATTAGAGTTGGACCTCCTTTTTGATGGTGTCACGAGCGAGGAGGGCAATACGTGCAAGGTGCAGGACGACCGAGTCGTAGTTCTCTTGGGTAGGATTGCCCGCCGCTTGCATAGCACAACCGACGGCCCAGCTTGCCACGATGCTCTTCGTAGTGTCGTCGTTGGACTTGACGGGGGCAGAGCCTGTCTTCACGTTGTCCCACGAACGTACACCGCTGAAGCCGGGCTTGTCCAGCTTGAGGCGTGGACCCCACTTGGTACTCTCGTGGCTTTTGACCATCACCTCTTGGCCTTCGTTCCATCGGTCTTGGGTTAGTGCGCTGACCTCTCCCACGAGGCCGTTCTCGAGGATGCAGTCGAACTTGTAAAAGGTTTTCCCATTGCTCTCGAAAGAGCCCTGTGGGGTCAGGCTTTGGATTTTTGTCGTCTCTTCAGACATAGTAAAAAGGGTTTTAATTTATGACCTCGAAGCCTCGTGCCTCGATTCCGATTTTAATTTTTTCTCTATTCTTCTCCGTGTTGAAATACCAACGCGTCGGCTCGGGCCTGTCGGGGTGTTGGGTGTCGATATGGCAAGTGTACCCCAACTCCTCCATCCTCTCGGGGTCGGCTTGCATTCCGTTGTCGGGCATAAAGACCGAACCCAAAGGAATTATGGGCGTCGTGGTTCTCTCCTGCCGCTTCTTGTCGTAGTAGTTCATCCTTGGATGCTCTTCTTGAAGTCGCCCCACAGGGAGTCGAACTTGCGTTTGAACTCGTCCGCGTCGCGGGCAATTTCTTGGGATGTGATATGCGCCGACCATTCGTTAAAGTCTTGGGCGGGTTGGTCGGGGTACGCCGTATGGCTTACGCCGTTGGGTTTGAGTGTCGTGTATTTCATTACCATTCTTTCTTGAGGTCGAGGAACTTGGCCATCTCCGCGCGGAAATCGTCAATCTCTCCGAGGGTCATATCCTTAAATTCGTTCCCGCGTAGGCGGGTGCAGATGTTCCAAGCGAGGATTTCTCCCTTGGTGGTTTTTCGTTTGGGCATAGTGTTGGGGTTTGAGTTAATTACAACTTTACAAACTTGTACCTTGGCTTCTTCATTCCTTCGGTGAACTCACCGACCTCATCAAAACCATACAAGACAAAACCTTCGTCGTTTGGTTTCGACAAATCGAATACAATTAAGTCCAAGCCTGACAAGGAATTCACGTCCGTTTGAGACCAAAGTTGTGTCTCGGTGTATATCTTATTAAGCATAGTGTTGGGGTTTGAGTTATTCATATCCCAAAGATACAACAAACTTTGTATCCTCCAAAGGATTCTGCAAAATAATTTGCAAAAAAGAAACCCCCCGACGTTTCGAGGGGCTTCCGCCTGTTGAATAAATCAAAACGCTACACCCTTTCAAAGAAGGAAAGGCACAAGGGGAGAACCCCTATACCTGCGAGCACTATGCCCTCCCAAGATAGGCCATACTCGTGGACTTGCCAAAGGGCCTCTGCTACAATCGCGCCCCCGATGGTGCGCTTGGCTGACCACCTGCGGAGGTCGCCCTTGGTTTTGAATACTTCCGTGACGTCGAGCCGCGAGATGAACTTGAGCCAGGGGTTCTCTTTCGTCTTCATGAACCCAATGTCATGAGGCAGTTTATGGCAACCTCGCCACCGATAACAACGCCACACCCTATGGCTTGCTTCTTGTAGTGCCGAGCGTATGCGCTGGCGTATGCGTCGTGATCTATCCCACAACCTACTTGCATTCCGAAGATGCGGAAGTTGCGGCCCACCATCCACTCTGTATATGCCTGGGTGTGGACGTGGCCTTGCACGGTGCTCATCATATCGTTCTTGGCCTTGGTTCGTGCCGTGCCTCCCTCACCGTGGACGTACTGCACCCCGTCAATGACGAGTTGTTCTGCCCAGTTCCAATCCGTCCCGAGGACTTCGTTGTACGATTTTACCCACGCCTTGGGTATGGCAGAGCTGAAAGCCTTGCGCATGATGATGCGGTCGTGGTTTCCGATTAGGACGTCGGCACGAGGGAAGGCGTCGCTCCATCGAGAGACGTGGTGGATGGCTCTCTCGAGTTCCTCACCACCTCCAAACCCGTCGGGGTCTGTCTCGTGGTAGGAGGAGTAGTGGTTGTCGATGATGTCCCCAATGAAGACGACCCGGTTGCAGTTGTGCCGCGAGTATATTTCTTGGCAGTGCTCGAGGTATCCGTCCAAATCAAAGGGGCAATGGAGGTCTCCAATAACAAGGACGCGGGAGCTCTTCTCGGTGAGCCAGTCGTAGGCTTTCCTCATGCTCCCCTTGATGCGGGGGCGGGTCTCTTTTAGACGGTCCATATTACGTTGGGGTCTTTTTGGGGGTCCATGTCTACGTGGATGAAGTCCTCCCCTATCCCAAACCTCGTGAACCCTGCATCCAAAAGGGCTTCCATAAGAAGGAAACGGCGGCGGCTATTCGGTACGGCTATGTCCACGGCGTACCCCAGGAGGTGCGACGACTTGCGAGAGCCGCCGATGGCTTTGTTGTGCGCCACAGAACGGAAGCCGCTCGTGACGATGATGGGGAAACCGTATATATCGCGGGCTATGTCCAACGCTTGGACAACCTCGTGCTCCATCATCTCACCACTTCCCGGTTGGTCGGGTGAGTCAAATTCGGAGAGCTTGAAGTATTTGTACATTCAGAGTCCTTTCTTGGCGAGGAGTATCTTCAAGTCCTGGATGCCTTCCACGCATTCGCGGAGCATCCCCTTGAGCTCGTTGTGATCGTTCTCGAGGCGATACACGCGCCCCTTGAGCTTTGCTACCTCTCCGTTCAAACTAACCCACACTCCTACGGCGGCCATAAGGGAAGGGACTAAACTTATAAACACGTCGTTGTTCATCTGAAGACAGAAATTTGGCCGTTGATGGAGACGGCTTTGGTGGATTGAAAGGTTGTCGCTTTGATGGTGTAGACGTACACGCCGTCCGGGACGAAGTACCCGAGGCGGTTGCCGAGCCACTTGTCTTGGGGGTCGTAGCTCACCCACACAAGTGTCCCCCAGCGGTTGAAGATGCGGCACTCCCACCGCCACCAACACTCGCTCCGGGTGACGGGCTTCCAATAATCGTTCAGGCCGTCGCCGTTGGGGGTGAAGGTGTTGGACGTATAGATGAGAGGGTCGTTGCAGTTCTCTCCCTCCTCAGGTAGGTACTCACACTCTCCCTCCACCGTGCACTCCTCGCAGTAGTTGAGGGCGTCAGGGTCGAGGCATCCTTGGTAGATGCAAGAGCCGTCCTCTTCCGTTGCGCCCTCGTTATAGTTGAAGGCGAAGAGGTCTGTACAACCCTCGACAAGGGGAGGTGGAGGAGGGTCACAGGCTCCGTTCAAAGAGAACTGGATGAAGCTGTTGAAGATGTCCGTGTCTGGGTACGCAAACCCTCCGAGGCCAGGCTCTCCGGTTATGCCGTCGCTGTCGTTGATTTGCCAGACCGTAAGGATGAGGCATTCCTCGTAGTACGATCCGCTCTGCAATATCTCAATCCAACAATCCGCCGTACCGCTCCCAAAGAGTGGCGTCTCCAAGAGGCTGAAGGTGAGGGTGTCGCCCTGTTGCACGATATTGTCCGGCCCTTGTCCTATCTCAAAGCCCGGGAAGTCGAGGGGGAAGATGAGCAAGGCCCACCCGTCGTCGTAGAAACACGGGAAAGGGTTGTCCTCAAGGGGTGGGTTGAACGTCAGACCCAAGAGGAACTCTCCAATACTATCCGCTTCCGTGCCACACGCCGCCCCGTTGATGGCCAGCGTAATGTCGGTGGAGATAGGATTGAACCCTACGATTTCCATATCACATTGTCCCCACGAAAGGAACGGGATGAAGAAGAGAAGCCACCTCATTGGACGAAGACTTTGCGCGTTTCTCCGTTGTGCCGTAGGATATACACACCCGTGGCCAGTTGGTCGAAGGGTACGTCTACGCGCCGCCCCATAGCGTCAAAAATGCGGGGCTTGCCACTTAAGAAAGAAGACAAAGAAGGCTCCGCCGTAACGATGCCGAGGTACGTCCCGGGTGAGAAGTCCAGCTCCACCTCACATTCTCCCACGTTGTAGAGCATGAACAACAGGTCTTGGACGCTCACTATCCCGTCTTGGTTAGGGTCGTAGGGGCAGTCCTCATCGCATCCGTAGTACGAGAGCATCACAAGGATGTCGCCGTTGCCGATCGTGCCGTTGGCGTCGTAGTCCAAGGGACACGCGGGGAAGGTGTTGCAGAACTCGCGGGAGGTCAAGTAGTATTCCTCGTCTTTTATCCACGCCAAGGTATCGAGGCCCGCAAATACGACGATGCTTCCGTTGCTACCAAAAGGAAAGACCATCCCGTCCCCTGCCGTGTCGTAGGCGTTGAGGGTATAGCACTCCTCCCCGAGACAGGTTTGGTATGTGTACTCTTGACCCGACCCAAAGGGGTATCCGTCGTCTCCAATTACAACCTCTCCCGAGGCGTCGAGCAACTCCCACGAACACTCTGCGGCGAAGATGTCGGGCTTGACTTCGATGGTGGCCAGGGTTCCCTCAAACGTCTCCAAGGGAAGGCCCATATAGTTGTTCTCGAGGTACTCGTCGAGGGGGCTGAATACCTGCACCTCGAGGAGCTGGGCTCCTTCCACATAGACGCCCTCGAAGAAGACGGAGGCGGAGCCACTTGGGCCAAGGTTGGGGATGGTTTGGACGAGTTGTTCGCCGTTGCAGTACAGGTCCACGTCTACCCACGGGAAGGCTTCCGTGCCTTGGTTTACAATCGTGACCCATACGTCTTGGTGTGTGGTGCACCACGGCGTCTCGTATGTTACGTCTGCGATGGTTACGTCGTACTCTACCGAAGGAACACAACCCGCCGAGAAAGGGAGGTCTTCACGCGCTCCCAAGAGGCACTCGTGCATCCGCTCCGCCTGACCTACGGAGAAGGTGGTCTTGCAGTCCTGCGAGGTATAGTCCATGAAGTTTTCGACCATAGCTTCACACGAAGAAGAGCATCCTGTATTGAGGGTCGTGGGTGGGGTGTCACATACGAAGTCCCCCGACGTCTCGCAGTTGCCCGAAGGGGTACACGAGTTTGTATTGGAGAAGGTATGGTAGAGGGTGAGGTAGTGGCCAAGCTCGTGGGTGAGGGTCTTGCTTTGGTCGCGCGAAGGCTTGAGCTCTCCCTCCGTTCCCGTTACATTGTAAAGCACCACCACGCCGTCCCTACAATCTCCTGTGGGGCCGAGGTAGGCGTACCCTTGCGTCCCCCCTTGGGCGTCGTTGCCGTTGATTTCGGACACGATGTAGACGTTGACGTACTCGTCCGGATTCCAACAACCCACCGTACTCTTGAGGGTGAGGTCGTTGAAGCCGTCAAACGTAGACGAAGAGGCCACCCCGTCCGCTACATACTCGGGCCATGCGCTTGCGTTGTATCGCGTTATCCCGGAGGTCGGGTTGTCCTGCGGATTGCGTTGGGCAAGGCAGAAGTCTATCCGGGTGTCTACGTCTCCTTCTCGGAAGTGTTCGTTGGCCGCTTGCACCGAGGAGAGCACCTGGGCGTCTGTGATGTTTTCCTCTCCTCCGGTGTGGACGATGTGGAACACAAGGGGCAAGGTTTTGACCCACTCATCCTCCAAGGTGGGCAGAGCCCTTTGTATCCCCATCCTTCTTGGCGACTCCAGTACGTGGCACTCTTGCGCCGTTATCCATTGGGGGAGTAGAAGAAGGAGAAGGAGTACGTTTCGCATCTATCCAGCGTTTAAGGAGTGTGATATTTTCGGCCCGGTTCAATCGTAGAAGATTTTGCGAGCGAGGTCGGGGTCGATTCTGTCGTGGCCCCCGGAGATGGTCATGCCGTTTTGGTAGTAGACCTGTTGTTCCGGGCTCATCTCCGCGCCTGAGTTTGAGTTGTACTCGGGGAAGAGGGACGAGTTGTTGCAGAGGTACTCCACCATTCGCGTCGTGTAGAACTGGGCGTTCTGTCGTGCGTTCTCCACCTCTCTATGTAGGTCGCTTTCGGATATGGCTTGGGTGTCGTCGCTTACACGGATGACGAGGCCCCCGTTGTCGAGCTTCACGTACAAGTTGGGAATCATCTCTACCATACTCCACCACACCGTGGCCTTCCTTACGTAGTCGTCGAGGAGGGTGGCGTAGTCGCCCGTCGGTCCGCTTCCTGCGATGTCGCTCTTGAGCTTGTCGAGGAGGTCCGTGCCGAGGTAGTTTTGGAGGTGCTTGTCTTGTGCCAAAATGATGGCGGGAACCATGACCGAGTCCTCCACCCCTCCGTTGAGTTGGGTGAGGCGTTTGATGTAGTCAGGGTTGACGAAGAGAACTTCTGCGGT
>Ga0181400_1001410_pt1 | contig 9939 bp, 7 predicted proteins | sample 23SPOviralmetaG_FD_130129 | JGI IMG/M metagenome (GOLD analysis project Ga0181400, IMG submission 130129) | Marine viral communities from the oligotrophic San Pedro Time Series (SPOT) site, San Pedro Channel, CA, USA - 23 SPOT_SRF_2011-06-22 | ecosystem: Environmental > Aquatic > Marine > Strait... | reverse complement strand
CTGTGAGTAATCCTGGGCAAGGGGGTTAGTATTTCCTCCTATTTAACTCCTCGTTTTCATGTAGTGTATATCATGTAGTGTATAGTAGCCTCGTCCTCCGTTTGGGGGGCGGGGCTTTTTACTAGTCCTTGCGCCATTCGTGCAATAGCTTACCAATCACGGGTATATACTTCGTTGTCCTGGAGTCCTTGCTAATCAAGGGCGGGGCGAATTGAAAAACATCACGGCCGAGGTCATTAACAAATTGAACCATCGGTGTATTGAATGTCAGGTTTTGAATAGCTGAGCCAACACCCTCGCGCTTAATGATAACATTTGTATAACTGTTCAGTCCAAGCAATCTCCACAATGCGTCAATGTGCAAGTCGTCCAGTTCGATGTCGCCACCCGTAATAAAATCCTTGATGATGTCGGCTGGTATATTTGCGAGGGCCAAGGAGGATGAAAGATAAAGCATATTTTTGAATCCTTCCTTTACCTCTGCCCTGTCCCCTGACGCAAGCTTCTTGAATATATCCTTTCGGGCTAAGTTGAACTGTTTCAGGGTGTAGGATTTGAGTGCATAAAACATTCTCCCATTGGGGTGCTGGATGTACATCATGGGCATATCGCTCTGCGTAATAGGTGCAATGTCGCCTAGTTCATACAGCAACATTTCTGCCACGCCCTCGGTTTTTTTGCCCGATTTCAGTGCGGCGATTGTTGAGCTGGCTTGAGTGAAGCCCTGTTGTTTCTGAATCTTGTCGATTAATTCAAACTTGGCCTTTGAGTCCCGACCGTTCAACATCTTCTTCCACTTGTTGGCGGTTCCAGTCAGGAATGTTGCCTTGGCTTTGGAGTCCATTGCTCGCATTCCAGTCAGGGTCATTACCTTGTCCAGCATCTTTTGTAGCTTCTTGGGAACCTGCGCCTTCTCGGAGAACTCGAAACCGATTTCATTTCCAATCTGGTAAACGTCCTCTAGGGTCCACTCAGGTTTTCCAAATGCACGAAGGGTTTGATTGATACCATTCCGATAGAATGAGTAAGCGTAATCACCTAGCTGTGTGATTGCGGTAGTGGGCGAACCGAGGAATAGTAAGTGAGTAAGGGTTTTTGCGCCTCTAGCTAATCCGTGCATGGGAGCCTTTCGCTGGAATCTCGCCCCAAGGAGTCTCTGTATCTCGGAGAGTTGCTCTTCGTCCATACGACCCGCCTCGACCTCCTCCTGGATTGCGCGTCCGAACGCACCCAGTCGTCTTGTTTTCTTGGCTGGCTTGCCTTCACCCTCACTGATTTCTTTCGGGGTATATATAGCGTCATCCTCGCCAGCTTGGACCACATCGTACATCGCGCCCAAGTAGTCCATGCGTGTGATATTGTCAGCCATCTGGTTGAGGTACAATCCCATTGCCTCAATAGGGTCAGCATAGAACTCAGCCGTCTCATCCGTAACCTCTTCTACTTTGCGCCCTTTAAGGAAGGAGGGCTTCTGGACCTCAGCGGTCCTGAACTCTTTGGAGCGGATTAAATCCTCAAAGATTGCACCTAACTCTTCCGATGTTAATTCCTCCCCCTTCTTCTTTTCAGCATCCTTAACCGCCTTGTCCCACTGGCTATCTGGGACATCGTGTCCTAGACGCTTACCAAGTCCCTTGAAGTCCTTGATGAAGCGCGGAAAGTATTCCTCGATGTGGCCAATGCCAGAACCGCGTTGAGCGGATTCCTCGTATACCTTGCGTAGCGTTGAACCAATGGATTGCCATTGTAGCTCGTCTCCGTATTTGAGAAATATTGCCTTTGCGGAATCAAAATCTTTGCGGAGAATAGCCTTATGTAGTTCGTTGTATTCCTCCTTGGATTCTTTTTTAATCCGTGAGAATGTTTCAAGCGGAGCCTGAGCCATCTTATAGAAGTCATGATAACGCTTCATGTGTTCGTGTTCAAACGAAACAAGTGTCTGACCAATGCGCTCATTGTAAGCTCGTACTCGGTCATTCAATGGACGAATGAAGTCATCAACCATTCTTGCGGCCTGGGACTTGCGGTAAACATCAACCCCCTTGCTTACGATGTCCAATGGTTTCTTGGATGCCTCCAGGATACTCTCAGCACCCATCTTTGATTTCTCAGCCACAAACTTGCCGCCCTCAATCAATGGTTCAATGTTAATACCCTTGGCCGATAATGCTCCCGCTGCTCTTTGTCCAAGTTCGGAAGCCATATCTCCAGTGTAAGTCAATCCCTTGGCGGTTGAGTCAACAATCTTCTTGGCGGCGTTACTTTGGGAGATTATTTCAGCCCTATCCGCAACCAGGTTCCCGACTTTCTGTACGCCAGCAACGCTCTCGGCAACTAGATTCGGCGAATACCGAACCGTGCCAGGAGTGCCACCAACCAGTGCGCCAACTACGGCCGCTTCCCCAATCCCCTCGCTGCGCTCTCTTTCGGGGTCATACTTGGCAATGTCCCGCGCAATCACGTTTTGCGCCACTTGTTCAAGTGCTTCGGTTGAGCCTTCGGTCGCGGCTGATGATACAACCCGCTTTGCTGCGGGTGCTGCAACATCCTTGCCGAGTTTTGTAGTCAAGTTCTTTGCTATTTTTCCTAGACCAACTCTCTCAAGGAACATAGTAGGAATAGCAGTCATAGCACCAACGGCCCTCGCTTGCTCTAGTTGCTCATCGGTCGCCGTGCTTGGGTCAATCCCCATCGTGTTGAGATAATCGTCCCGACCCGAAGCAAATCCCTGAGCGGCCAGAGTAAATGTAGATAGGGGGGCAGTAGCAGCCATCACCCCTAGCTGAGGGAGTCCCTTGGCTATTACCTTATAGCTCAGTTTTTGCTTTACAGCTTCGGGTACATCACCCTCGTAGAACTCCCTTGAGGTTTCCTTGAACTCAGTCCACGGGTTCTCTACATCCTTTGATACATCCTCTCCGTACAGGAGCTTGCTGGCTTCTCCACCCAGGAAGTTTCCAACCTCGTGAGCGAACTCAAGTGTATTATAACCGAACTCAGCAACGGCTGAAGCCGCACCTTTGAAGTAATCAGAGGCCCTTGCCTCATTAAGGGGCAGGCTGATTTCTGTCAGTTGTTCGTTGGTTAGCTCCTTCTCGGACTTAATCGAGTACTGCTTACCTTCCCTATTGGTTAATGTGTAGTTATACATCGAAGGGGGGCGCAATCTATTATTGAGGTGATATTTGTACAGTCGTCCCGTCAGGAAGGGTCATAATATTTGCCGAACCCGCTTGCGTAGAATAGTAGTCCTGTACCACCTGTGGCATATCCTTTAGGAACTCAGGGTACTGGCGCAAAAAATCATCGAACGCAGCAATCTGGTCCTCGTCAAAATTGAGAAGGCCTCTTTTGTGCAGTTCCCCGCCCTTGATGGCTTTGGTTTGCATTAATTCTTGAAGGTACTGTCCGAATGTTACATCCCCAACTTTCGTTTCAATGAGTCGCATCCTTTCCGATGGCTTCATGGTTTGCGGCTTCCCGATGGCAGCGGCTTCGGCCTCTAGTTTGGCTGTCTCTGCTTGTAGTTTTGCTCGTTCGGCAGCAGCTTGGTCAAGCTCGGCCTGTGTGGGGCCACCCATTGATTCCATTAACTTCAGGACTCCAGGGAGGTTTTGTCCTCGGTTTTCTTGGTAAGCAGAAAGAGCCGCACCTTGGTCGAACTCCTTTTCCTTGGAGCCAGCGGCTATGGCCGCGTTGAGGGCGTTTTGCTCCTGTTGCAGTCCAGCTAAATTGATAATCTTAGACGTAGTAACCGCGTCCTTGGAAAAGGATTTAGACATCTTTTCGCCTTCTTCCGCGCCGAACTGAGCCGTAAGATAGGGAAGGATAGTCTCGTATCGAAGCTTTCTATCCTCTGCATTCTGCTTGTCAACCTGGTACTTGGTCACTGCTTTACCAATGTCCTCACCAAGGCCAGCTAATGCTTGACCAGTAATCATACCAGCCTTAGCGAATCCGCTTACGTCTGCTCTTCCCAATTCTGGGCGTACTTGTGTTCCTACTTGAAATGCCATAATTAACCTCCTAAAAGTGATGCGCCACCTGTCATTTTGGCGGCTCCGATTTTACCCAATGCACCCAAGGCTCCACCCATTACTCCAGCACCAGCCTGTGCTTGTGCGCTAGCGAACTCAACGTCCTGTGCGCGTTGCTGAAGAGCAAGGTTGATACCCACGTTGGGGTCAAAGAGTTGTGGTCCAATGGGCTGTCCTGCAAGTCCAGTCGCTTGTCCGAGCATCTGCCCACCTAGTCCAATAGCTTGAGAAGGACGACCAAGTAGGGTCATGCCAATGTCCCCAGCGATGGCACGTTGTTGACCGAATGCACCAGCACCAGCCTGACGGGCCTCCTGACGAAGACCAGCCTTGAATTGTTCACGACCAAGGACCTCGGCAGCGACAGCACTTTCATCGCCAATGCGACCACGAGCCAGTGAGCCAGCACGAGCGGCCTGCTCTGCGATTCTACGGCGTTCTGGGGATAATGGACCCTCAGCCTCACCAAAGAGACGAAGGGCCTGCTGCTGGGCAGCGTCAGCCAATTCTGTGCTGTATGGGTCCGCAGCACGATAACCCTCTACGATTTGCGGAGCGAACTCCTTAATGGCTCCAACATCAGCGGCCCGTTGCGCCTGTAATTGCTCCTGTTGTAGTTCAAATGCTCTCTGGGATTGCTCCTCAAGTAATCCAAATACTCCTGGGACTGCCTCCTGCATTTTGGTGGGAGACAATGTATCCAATGTTCCCTGTTGTGATGCAATCTCCTTCTGGAGTTCGGCTATGCGGGGGTTCGTGACTTCGACCCTTTTCTTAGCACCACGACCACGACCAGCCCTTACCTTGGTAACCGTTTCGGGAGTCCTGGCTAGTTCTGCCTGAAGCTCGCTGATTCGGTCCTGTGCGGCTGCATATCGTGGGTCAGTTACCTCTCCAGCCTCAACGCCACGGGCAAACGTACCAATGTCCTGCAACTCAAGTGCTGCATAGCGAGGACGGAATGTTTCCTCCGCGCCAATGATTCGCTCCTGCAAGCGTGGGTCAGTTATGCCCTGGTAGTCCTGTGCGAACCGACTGCCGAATAAGTATTCACCCATTGACTTTCCTGGGTCAATCGGCGGTGGTGCTTTTCCTTTTCCTCCCATAGTAGTTCCTTACTTTGCTTTTAAGATTTTTGAAAATATTTTAGTGGTGTATTCAACACGAGTCGGATTACCTTTGCGATGGCGTACTCCAAGGAGTTTCTTCGTAAGGCAATCAGGTTCGCGTTCAATAAATTTCAGGAGCATCTGTTTCCATGCTGATGTAGTGGATGCAAAAAGGAATGCCATAAAGATAGCATCGCCATTATTATTATCCTCATTCCAGTTGTAAACAAAGCTCCAATGGTCATCGGAGTTACAATTATACCACATGAATACGCCTTGTATATTGGCTTCATCGTCAGCCAATGCAATCAATGTGCCCTTGGCTTGATGGTAAGCAACCAGTTGGCGCAGGGTTTCCTTGTCCCAATCCTCGAAGACCTTACCGTTCTCATTCTCAATGCAGTACTCAACAATCTTGTCCACGTACGCAGAGAAGTGCGGCTGCGCCTCTGAATTAAGGGCAGCTACGGCTGAGTTAAGGACTGGGTTATCGACTTCCATTAGTACCCGATGGCTTGCCAGTAAACGTCAGCAGTGCCACTCAAGTTGTTTATTGTTAGGCCCGTAGTTGAAACCGAACCGCCCTTAATATATACGGGATTAGTAAAGCTTGTATTTGTTGTTGACCAGCTTGCTTGGACGTTGATGATTGCGGTAGGGAATGCCGTCCCGAAGGTTACAATATTAACCCCTGTGTTGCCAGATGGAGAATCTTCCACAACACCCCATTTCATGATTAACCCATTGGGAAGCGTAACACTTTCTTCGCCAGAATACGTGCTAGGTATAAACGGGCTTGATGCATCCACATAGGCCTTGATGCTTTGCTGGGTGGCCAAGGAGGTATCGCTGTCCGATACCATGTCGTCCTCGTCCAGAACGCTAACCTCTTGCGGGGCAGTAGCCGAACCAGAAGTATTGCCAAGCACCTTCATGTCAGCGACATCTTCAATCTTGGCTTTGGTGACATTGCTGTCCGCAATCTTAGCGGTAGTTACTGCGGTATCCGCAATCTTAGAAGTAGTAATACCACTGTCCCTGACCACGATTGCTCCGTTACTGTCAACAAAGGTGCTGGTTAAATCAACGGCATCATTACTGAAGGTTGCATTATCGAGCATGAGGTTCAGCTTGTCGGCTGAAAGCTGCTCACCATTTGCGAAAGTTTTTCCTGTTGTAATTACTGACATGATATTAAGCTGTTCGTTTCCACATGTGAACTACGATGTATGGCTGGAGATTGTTGTGGGCTTGAGTTGCCCCAGGTGATGACAATGAACCATTCGCATCAGAACCCGCTCCACCCGCATACGTTGTTCGTTTGGTAGCATTGGTATTCCCACTAGTGGAACTATCTACATCAAAACCATTTGAATTGAAACCTGTGCTTCCAGCGGGCTGTATACCACCGTGCCTATGGCTAGGCATCTCAGTAATATCAAGCGTATGCGTCTTAGCCCCGCCAGTTTCTTCTGCTGTGTCAAAGTCAGTGTCCCCTGAATCAATACCAACGGGTACACGACCAGCACCAAAGGCTACCCATGTCCCGAACCCTAACAGTGACGCAGGGTTGGTTGAATCGCTGGCATTCATGTACACGGAGCCAACAGGATAGGCCGCAGAAAAAACATTGATGGCCAGTTTACTAGCATCAATATCAGCGGATGCCGATATGTCCGCATTCACGATAGTTCCAGTATCGAGGGCGGCTGTTGGGCTACCAAGGTTATTCAGGTTAGTGGACCTGACTTCATCAGTAGGGCCATAAATCTGGCCTGGTGTTACTGTTATTGTTGCCATTAAATTGCTTTCTGTGTTGAACGCATTGCGGTACTTCCCTCAGTCTCGATTGCTCGAATACGGGGTCGCCCGCTGGTGTTGTTAATTGTAAATTGTAAGCCGTATCCACGGCGGTTCCCTATTCTACCACGTATAGAAACATCTTCGTCAATGTCCAGGGTTCCTCCGTTGTATGTCGAAAGGGAGCCAAGTGACTCGACAGTATCGGGGTTCTCCGTCTCAATACCAATGTCAAAATCAGAGGCATTGTCCTTACTGGATTGAACATGAATATCAAAGTTCTTCCAGCGTTTGCGGTCCATACTTCCGAGGGTGTACTGACGGGTCGTAAGGGCAGCAGGTATATCAATACCCTGAGCCTCGCCACCAATGAAGGTAACAATGCGGTCCTCTCCGTCCACGCGCTCATCCAGTTTATGAATACCCCCGAATCGGTTAATTGCATACACGCCACGCTGTGCGCCGTCACCCGCTACCACGAGGTTCTCAATGTCCCAATCAGTATTACCAGTTGTATCAATGGACTCCCATTGTTTGTTCAGGAAATTAAATACCAGGATTGCGTTGTTACGAATAGCACCGTCCAATGGGACAGCGATGAAGTAACGGTTATCAAAATAAGCCGCAACGGATTGTTCCCATGCGTCCTTGTTAATACGCTGAATAGTTTCGTTGATTGGTTCACTTAGCGGTGTTTCAGTCCCACGAAGATTGTATTCATCAAGGAATTGGGTTCCGTACACGCCGTTATCCGAAAGGAATATAACCTGATTGCCAACCTGCCTAATGGACTTACGAGCTACGCACCCAACCTCGTTAGTAAGAAGCCGAGTACTTGCGCCCTGTAAGTTAGTGGTATTCTCGACAAGATGAATGCTATTACGGTTAAACACCAGCAAGCGGTCCTCGGCGAATGAGTGCAGTCCAACAATGAAGTCAGCCGTACCCGCATTGAAACGGTACTGTGCGTAAATCTGGTCATAGGTATCGCTGTCCAATATATCGGATGCAATTATTTCATCAAGGGCATCCTTGGATGTAAAGCTGTTAAGTGCATCATTGACAGTGAATCTGTACGGCATTACCAACCTGCGCTGGTGATATACCGCAAACTCTGGTGCTGGCATGTGGGTAAATCCTAGACCTACGGATACCTTGCGAGTAAATACTGGAGTAGATGTTAAACTTGCCCCATCGGTAATGTGCAAGTCAGTTTTGTTAGCGTCCACATAGAACTCGAAACCATGAGCCAGGGCTACTGTTTCATCGCCACTAATTGTAATACTTGGATTTTGCGGTACGTAGAAAACAATGTCATCACCTGATACATCAGAAACAAATCGGCTTCCGTCAATCTTGGTATCACCGAATCCCGCAATATCAATCGGGTCCCCTATGCTCCTTCCGTGACCCGCAGCAGTAATTGTAACCTCGTAAAGAGTATCGTACTCCCCACCAGAGATTAATAGCTCGGCCGCCGCCGTGAGTGAAGTAGTAGGGCCACCCTCAAGCAGTTTCGCGACAGTGACCTCCGAGCCAATGGTCAGACCAGAGCTTTGGTCCGCATCCAATGTTTTGTCACCTACTACAGTAACAATGCTACCAACAGAAACACCATCTTCCTGATGGACAACGCCACGGTTCTCGATTAATGCGAACTCGCCTGACGCGCACACAATTTGTACTGGCTGAGTGTACTCACCACTAGCCACCCTAGTGAACTCAGGTGTCCCAGAAAAGTCCCCGTCCCATTCAAGGGCAGTCTGACCGTTGCGGAAAATGAACACCTTATTAAAGGCTTGAATCATATCTGACTCCACGGGAACGGTTTCGCCTACTGGATAAACAATGTCGGTAGTCTCCCCTGTTTTGAGGTTCTTGGCTACTACTTTTAAATTGGATGCAATCAAGAGGTACTGACTAGCATTGGAAGCTGGGTCACTGTACTCCGTGCTTGCGTAAACCTCGGTAACACTACCTTGGTCCAGGACCATGTTGAATCCAACAACGGCCTGTGTCGTAATATCGTTCAAATCAAAAGGAAGTGTTTCGGGCAGGACGATGGCGGTTGTATATACTTCATCAGCACCAGTCAAGGCGTACGTAATCGTGCTAGTTCCACCTGCATCAGTAATGCCAGTAATTGTATGTGTGCCATTCGGGTCAGTGGTCACGAACTGAACACCATCAACGGTAATCTCATCGCCAACCTGGAAGTCATAACCTGGCTCCACTGCTGGCTCATTAAGAACAAGCGATACTACATTGCTCGTCAGGCTAGCGGACTCAATGGTAGTAGGCAGCATAGAAGTCACTCCATCGCCAATCTCGGCAGTAGTCGGAAGACGTAGTACGTCCCCACCTACCGCAAACGGAGCCTCGATAAGCTCAATGCCCTTACGTACCTGCGCTTCACCGTTACGGTCCAAGCGTATATTTTGGGCATCAGAAAGCATCCCCGCCTTAAGCTGGTCAGGGCGAAGGCGATTATTGAAACCAACAAAACCGACATCACCATCCTTGGCAACGCGGTCATCTCTTGCTCCGTATGAACGATATTCAGGCATTTATTTTTTTGATTGGCTGCGATGGTAACGAGCTTTCATTTCCTGCCTTGCGGTAGCCCGTCCTCTGCGTACATCATTATAATTTACACCCCTGGCCGTAACGGTAAAGTCAGGCAGCGTATGTTCCATGCTTACCTCCATCCGTTTTGCTGGAGACGCAGTTCCACGTTCCATGTTTTCTTCGGGTGATGGTTGGCTACGTTTAAATCTTCCTCTTGGTTTTCTCATAATAATTAGCAGTTCCAGGCTCGGCGGCTCCAGTAGTTAGCGGATAGTTTGTTTGACTTGCCCTTGATTCCACCACTACGAGCGCAGTAGCTTTTCTTACGGGCAGGACGGTCCTTCTTGATTGTCATGTTAGCATCGCCGAAACGGACCAGCTTTTCCTTACCACCCTGGCAAGCCTTCACGACAAATTTCTTCCCG
>Ga0181400_1001409_pt1 | contig 9941 bp, 4 predicted proteins | sample 23SPOviralmetaG_FD_130129 | JGI IMG/M metagenome (GOLD analysis project Ga0181400, IMG submission 130129) | Marine viral communities from the oligotrophic San Pedro Time Series (SPOT) site, San Pedro Channel, CA, USA - 23 SPOT_SRF_2011-06-22 | ecosystem: Environmental > Aquatic > Marine > Strait... | reverse complement strand
TTGAATTAACCACTAAAGACGGAACAGTCGTTCATTACCAAATGGACCGAGAATCTCAAAAGGCTGTTGGCTTTATCGGAGCGATTACGCAGCAATCGCAGGATAAAACGATTTCCGCGATCTCGGTTTTAAACCAGGTAGCAGATTTTATCTTCACATCCTCACGGAATGATTGGCAGCAGAAATTCCAAAAATATACCTCTGAAAAAGTTCAGAACGCAGTTTGGACATGGCCCCAAACTTTCTTGTGGATCGCTTACAAGCTGGCCCAGTTCACGTTCGTGGTTGTCTGCTTTCTAGGATTGCTGGAGGGTGTGGCGGCGCTGGGAGCTGATGGTGGATGGAAAGCAACGTTAACGGAATTGCGTAACTCAATGTACAACTATATTAGGTTTTACTCCGAGTCGTGGTGGCGCATATCCTCACAAAATGGAGAGCAACAAATAACGGAAATTTGCAACAGGCAGGTCGATGATATTATCGGTGATGGCGAGGAACCCAAGTATGTTAAAGGAGGTTTCACAAAAACCATAGACACGCACCTGAAATCACAACTTTTTCAGCAGTGCTACCAAACTTTAAGTATGTGTACGGCAGCTGAAACACACACCTTGATTCAAAACACTCACCGCGAGGTAAAAGGCCGAGGTAAACTTGACCCAATTTTTAAACAATTGGTACGTAGAGATGATGAGACTCAATCTCCTGTCACTAACAGCTCACGCTCAAGCAGAGAACATTTGATGTCAGAAACCGCATTCCTCCTACAGTGTACGCGGGGTACACAAAATGAATCAAGTGAAACTCACAATGCTATTCAGACTAGTGAAAATCACGATGCACGCGTGGAGGCTGTCCCGTATTTAGAAAATCTAAAAAGCGAAATTGAACAAACAATGGACAAGCATTTCCCCCCTATTCCAGTCAATAATCTCAGTAAACAAACTAAAAGAATACTAACAGGTAGTGAGACTGTGACTGAACTCTCCAAAGATGCGTGGATTTTTGCTACTGACCCAGTAGAAAAATCGGCGACAGGAGAAGATCAGCAGATAGAATGGACGTCTAGCATCGGTAGGAATTCAGACAATCCCACTTCCATTGATGAATACCTTAAAACTGGATTTCGTCTTTTTACTAGCATCAAAAAGAGAAATAATAATCCAACGAATGGGAAAACTGCACGTGAGAATCTCGCACCCAAAACCCATAAACTAGTCAACGAAGATACATACGTAAGTGAAGTATATGATGGTATGAAAGCTTATTATGCAGATGTAGATCCTGAATCAAGTGATAACTATAATTTAGGTAATTTTGATACAAGTTCAGCAGATTATAAAGATCCTCAAAAATGGTGGTTCTCTGGTATTACATACAAATCTGAAACAAATGGACCACCGCAGCGACGGCCGGCTTTGGACGAAGCGAAACGATTGGATTGGTTCAAACAGAATATGATCTATGAAGCGAAGCATGATTGGACCTCAATGATTGCTTCAGTCCCAAAGCACGATGATAGTGAGTTTGACTTTACATCTTTCTTTATGTTTTTAAATTTTGATAAAAAAAGTTGGGAAGATGTAGAAAAAATGGTTGAAGATATTAATCCCGATGATGACTCGCAAATAAAAAAACTAACACACGACCTTAAAGTTAGTTTAAACACAAAATGGAAAATCCATATGCTCCAAGCAGGTCCGAACAAAGGGGATACGCTAGCAGATAACCCCCTAACACATCTTGTCTGTAGAGATGGAGCCACACGGATTTTTCAGGATAAGGATCCTTATGACGTTGAGAAAAATGCATTGAAAGATAAGACATTTTTTTTAGACCTGAATCAAAATTACATCGATCCTTTAACTGGGACTCTCACACCCGTCGAAGAATTATTTAAAGAAGACGCGCACCGCGACAAAGCCCTGGCGTGGGCGGAGGCGGAGGCTGCGAAAAAGAACAAAGGCTTGCTGGCGACGTTTTCGGACTGGGGCGCGGTGGCGAAGGGCGCTGCAGGAGAGACGATTACTAGTCTTACGGCGCTTGGCTCAGCGGGGATGGGCGCCGTGGTTGATTATTTAGGGGAGAAGGTGTGGGGGGTGATGACTACGCTTTGTTTGCTGGCTGCTTTAATCGCGCGCAAACAATTAGCTCAGATGGCCCAAATAGGACACAGCACGGTTTCGGCGGTAAACGCGAAACTTTCTGCCAAAACTATGTTACTCGAGATTGCAAATATACAAGCTAGCATGAAAAAGCTCAAGGAAGAGATCGATACGCTCCAGGAAGACTCGAAAAAAAAAATGAAAAGCTTTTTCTTAGAATCTAATTTCTACAAATACGTTCCCGAAATCGGATGGTCCCCCCCCTCCCACGCCCTAATCGCCGACAAAAAATCTACTAAAACCCGGTGTCGTCGGTGGCCCTGCAGAAAGCCACGTGAGCCAAGAGGAGACGATTGGTTTCTTAGTAGGTCCGTGTTCGATATAATCACCACGTTATGGTTCGAAATGTATTCACGGAAACCACCCGATGGGGCCGAAAAGATGATCGAGCGGATTAGCGACAAACTCACTACTCCACTATGGTGGATCATCGCGGAAATCTGTCAAAAACAGGGTCTTCTGACTAGTCTGGAAGAGAATATTGTTGTAGCCGACGGTGATGATTTTAAACCGATTAAAGATAAGAAATATAAGGCGGTCGGTATTATAAAGAAAGAAAAACCGGTAATTTATACTGCACTAGTTGACGCATTTCACGATTCTTTAGTTCGTGAAGGCACGAAAAATATGTTAGCCAGTTTTGGGGATCTGGATAATTCTCAAACTTTCGGCGCTGCTATTGAAACCAAAAGGCAACATATGCAAAAACAATATAGTGATCTCAATGAAGATTTAATGAAGCAGAAAAATAAATTGGATCAGGTGGAAAAGCAAAGTCAAGGGGACGTTCAGAGAGCTCTGAGAACCGCAGAAGAAGTTTCGAATAGCATACAAGATTCGATGAATAAATTCAAAGAGGCGGCTACAGATACCCAACTTTTCAATGACTTTCAAGCGTCACTTTACTCGAAAGGGCCTCCTGCTGCAGCGAATAATCCAGCTGGGCGAGATAAGAAACCGGAGCAAGCGGAGGCACCAGCACCGGCGCCGGCGACCCTCGCGCGCAACGCTAGCCACAAGCTGTCAGAGGCCCCACTCTCTGACTCTGATAATGCTAGTGAAATAGTTGGGAAAAATGAGGGGGTTGTTACGCGTTCGAGGAAGAAGGCCCAGGAGGAGGCCCAGGAGGAGGCCCAGGAGGAGGCCCAGGAGGAGGCCCAGGAGGAGGCTGCGGCTGCGCCTTCGGTAGTTTCAGGTACTCCTCAACAAAACACGGGCCAATCAAAAAGAACTTCTAAAAAAGGTAAAAAGAAAAAGAAACCTACAAAGAAAAAGGGTGCTACAAAGAAAAAGAAACCTACAAAGAAAAAGGGTGCTACAAAGAAAAAGGGTGCTACAAAGAAAAAGGGTGCTACAAAGAAAAAGGGTGCTACAAAGAAAAAGAAGAAATCTACTAAGGGTAAGAGATCTCGTATGAGATATACTTTATGGTAATGATTATTTCTCATAAGCAAATGTATATGGATTCAGTGAAGTATGAATATCTGAATCTTTCCAAACAGCTTGATATCTACGTGTAGTTCTACAGAAGTTTCTTCCATAACCATCATCATAATCATCATCATCTAAATCATCCATTATTGGATCATCCATTATTGGATCATATATCCACATATATCTTTTATATGCTGGATCATAATTAACATAACATCTTATATATGGATATGTCATAACATTTACCATTGTTACATTTATTACAAACTTTTTTATATTTTTCACCATGTTACTTTCTGTTCCCTCTATTGTTTCGTAAATTGCGTCATCTGTATCACCTTTATCATTATTGGCTCCATAACTCATACCAAAATATGATAATAATTTTTTACAGTCATCACCTTCTATACTTGATAATAATTTAGTTGCTCTGTCGTTTACAAATGCGCTATATTTACTCTCATGTTCTATACTGCCTTCTTTATAACCGTGTACAATTGGATGAGTTTTTTCTGGATGAGTTTTTTCATGTCCTAATCCTTCTAGATATTTTTCCACTGGATCTTCACCATTTCCATCATAAGAATAAATATTTATCCCCGATAAATAATCTATCATTCCTAAAATGTAAAAGATTCTAGTATGTCTTTCATCCAATTGTAATTCCGCTTTTCCCCATTTTTCTCTTATTTCATTACCTCTGTCTTTTATTTCACGGACGCCCTCCCCATTAAAAAGTTTAAATATAGGATCACTATCAAAATTACCATCATTTTTTGCGTGACTTATTTCTTTATAAGCTTCATCATCTTGATAATCATCTGTGCTTTCGGGAGTTTTGATTATATCGAAAAAACTCTTTTCATAAACTTTTAAATGTCCATCATCATATCGTGTTTCACCATCTTCATCCTTCATGACAGATTCTCTTCGATAAGTTCCATCATCTTTTAATAAACTATTTGTTATATAATCGGATAAAAAGTTTGTACCATTTAGATTTAATACAGCTTGAGAAGCGATTAATCCTTGATATGAAGGATTTTTATAAGGAGGATCTCCACCCGATATCTTCTTTTTATGATTTTTCTTCTTACCCTTTTTCTTAGTTCGTTTTGAAGCAGCCCTGGATGCTGTATTACTTTCAACATATTGTATAACAGGTTCTTCATTTGAATCAGGTTTTTTTATAAATAATCTAACGCTTCCCTTTTCTTGTACAGGAGCTCTTCCTTTCATATCCTCATTTATATCAATCCCTCTCATTTCTAATTGAGCATAAAACTTCAGATCAAATGTATACATTAGCTCATCTAATAAACTAGGGATTCTATCTGATAATGTTAGAGCAGTTAGATATTTATACATTCCTAAATTATATATATCATCATCCTCTTTGAATATCTTTCCTTTATTATATAATTCTAGTAGTAAATTATCTTCTATTTCTGTGGGTGCGTCCCCCCGACCGGCGGGTTCAGTCTGTATTTTTTCACATAATACATTTATTGTACATATTAAGGGATATGGTTGACCTTCCATTAGTTTGAGTTCAAAACTATAATTATTCAATAAATCATCTTCTATATCTAAATCTGATAATAATAATGATAACCATCTCATAATTCTACTTTCCCCAAACTCTGTAATTCTAGAATATGGTGCTAAATACTCTCTATAAATACGGAATCTTCTACCTTGTAAGATACTCTTCATCTTTACATTTTCTGAAGTAAATATTGCCATTCGGTATGGTATTAGTTCTCTATTTCCACCATATAGTCTACTTCTTTTTATAGTCTTTCTTTTTATAGTCTTTCTTTTCCTTTCTTTTTTACGTGTTCTACATCCTCCTTTTTTTGTAGTTTTTTGACTCCCTCCAGTTTTCTTTTTGGGTTTCTTTTTGGGCAATGCTTTCTTTATTCTAGCTCCAGTTTTCGCCACAGCTTTTTTTACTGCTGTTTGTTTCTTTTTGACAGCGACTTTCGCTTTTTTAATCCCCTTGGTAATATCATCTTTAATCTTTGTTTTTAGGGCTTTTACTGTTCTAGGAATATTTTTTAGTCTATCTTTATATTTTTTATATATTATCTTAAAATTTTTATTACCATCAGTTTCAATTTCTTCAAAAGCCTCATTAATTATATCACTAGACATTTCACCAGCTGGAGCATAACTCCAATTATCAAGATTATCTGGTTCTAGTTTTCCCACTGTAATTGTCAGATTTTCTTCAAATATACGTGTTAATATACATTGTGATATACAAATAAACTTTCTGAGTTCAGCTCCCCTCAACTGCTGTCCTTTATTACCCTTAACTATATTCTGAACTATTGGTTTTAATACCTCACTTTTAATTACATTTAATCTTTTTTTGATCCAGTCAGATGGTTCTTCTTCCTTTTGTTCAACCCCTTTTTCTAATAATTTAATCGTTGGTAACTTGTCATCTTTCTTTATTAAATCTCTCTGTAATATTTTTAATGCTGCTGCTGCTTTACTTTTTTCTTGCTTATTTTTTGCCCCATAAAACTCTTTACTCGCTTCAAGAATTTTGCCCAATAACGGCTTGACCCCATCTTCTAAACTCATATTTTTAATACCATTTTTATAAAGTTTGTATCTTTTTCTCCAATACATAGATTTTTTCCCTCCATCTGGAACCTTTCCTTTCCCAACCTTTTCATCTTTATTATCACCACACATACAAGCCAAGTTCCACTTTATAACATCATCACAATAAATATCCTTAGGTGCCCCACCTTTCATACTCCCCCCTGTAAAACTCAACTTAGAAGCATCTACTAAATCAGTAAACCAGTCTCCTTCATTTTTAGCAATAGCTTTGAAATCTATTCTTAAATATGGATTGTTTCCTTTTATTTCATTACAACCTGGATGTGCCCATTTATACAAGATACCTGTAGGTCCCCCACCTTCTACATTATTGTTTTTATGAGATGTTCCAACCTTAATGGGACCCTGTTTTACTAATCTATTCCTCCATTCTATATATTCTTCTCCATTTATATTACAATCTTTTAAGAATTTTTTTACAATTTTTTCGTAATTATCTCCTGCTAATCCACATAATGATGCTAAAGCTGCTACAGCCATGACATGCTCACATTGACCACCCCAAGTATTTTGAATGTCTAAAGCAACACCCCTTCTTCCATCTATGAGAAATCCACATATATAACAATTTATAGCATTGGAAAAATCAGTCTCTAATGGTAAACCATCTGTTGTGGGAACATTTGGTGTATTATTTGTATTACCTTCTTCCCAAATACTAATAGGTGTATTTTCTATTTTTTTTGTAGCTGGATGTCTTTTTCCACACCCTGCAAAATTACACTGTGCATCTGTCTTTTCTTCTAAAAATTTTCTCACATCACTAATACCATCTATATCAGGCATGTAAAATGCTGGTCCTATTGATATTTCATCTGGAAATGATGGAAGTGTATGTACCATTATATATTATATATTATATATTATATATTATATTAATGAATACTTTAACAATACAAAATACAGTTTATTTCTCTATCATTATACAAATTATAAGCACCGTAATTACTTGGGAAGGATTATTTAAAAATCTTAAAGGTTCTGATGTTGTCTTAAAAGAAATCTTAGCAATTGAGAATATAGTTCAAATTATTGAGTTCACATTTTATCTTTATATCGCATCATATAATACAGATGTTAGTAAAATGGGAACTTTAAGATATGTTGATTGGTTTGTAACTACTCCTACGATGTTGTTCACTACAATTGTTTACATGGAGTATAATAATGTCAAAGATAAAGGTGAAATATTAGATGTTAAGAAGTTTATCAGTCTTAACAAAATGAAAATGTATAAGATATTTGTTAATAATTTCTTTATGTTAGTTTGTGGTTTACTTGTTGAATTAGATATCATTAATATGTATTTAGGGATCTCTATAGGTTTTTATTTCTTTTATCAAACATTCAAAATTATTCATACTTACACAAAAAATAATGTTATTAATGATAGATTATATACTTTCTTAGTTATTGTATGGGGTCTTTATGGTTTCGCTGCTATGCTCTCAAATAAAAATAAAAATATATCATATAATTTGTTGGATTTAGTCGCTAAGAACTTTTATGGTCTGTATATTTATTTCCTCATTAAGAGTCTTTCTTAGAACGCTCTACACTATTCATTCTCTCTGTCAAGAGATCTATCTTATATTCCAAGTCCGAAACTCTTGATTGATAATCATTCATATCCAATAGAGTTTGAAACCATGAAACAAGTGATGGAATTGATGAGCAAATAGTGGTAATAACTACACCAAATACCAGTGTGTCTATAAATCTTGTCATACCCTCTTTAATTTCAGAAGGAGTTATGAAAATTACTAGAATGAATAGCCAATAAGCTATATCTTTCAGTGTGATGAACATCTTAAACTCTTTATTTTTTTGTTACAATAATGAATTATCTATTAAATCAAATTTTAAACATATTCACTTATAAAATCATCTAATCTATCTCTGTGAATATATATCCAGTGCAATGTTACTGAGTTTTCAATATTCTCTTGTAAATCATATTTTTCTTCATCCCCAATTTTTCTTATATGTTTGTATAATTCTTTTAAAATTGGTTGAGGTCCCCTACCCTGTAAAAACTTTTTAAATCGGTCATATTTTTCTTTATCTTTTACTTCTCTAGACGCTTTCCAATCAGATTCATAAGGTATTGACAACAAAGCAGCAACATAATGTTTATTCTCCAATGTGTTTAAGCCTCTTTTATCTATTGTTCCCTTTTCTAGATTTAAATTATGATAAACCCAAAATGATCTATTTAAAGGGTCATCCACCGCCCTTTTTCTTGCTCTTTCTAATGTATTATCTTTGTAAAATAGATCACTACGATAAATACTACTATCGGGTATTAAAATGATATCTTTATGATATATTACTTTTCTTATAGGAATAGCTAGTTTTATCTTTTCCATATAAGGAGACAATCCTTTTATTTTCGTAGTCTTATTGAAAATCATATACATATTCAACCATACAATCCCCTTAAAGATCTCAGTAATATTTAAACAAAACTTACTATAGGTTTCAGACCATTTTTTACCCTTTTCCATTTTATATTCTTGCAAATATTGACAATCTACTACACTACAAACGTCCAAGTTAAATGCGTATCCTATACCTTCTCTATTCATACCATTACTGTCTAATAATTGTTTCTTTAATGCTTCTTGTCTAGCTATAAACTTGTTACACTTTTTTATATTTCGGTTGTCTTTTTTAAGTTCATATTTAAGTATTTTCCTTTTTTGATCCAATATTCTCATATCTATTTTTTTTAATGCGTGTTGCAAACTTGCTTCTTTTTTTACTAATTTTTTATCTTCAATTAAATATGAAATAAAAAATAAATACAATTTTTGAGTAGGATTTAAATGCTCTAACTTCTTTTTTTTACCCAATGTACTATTTAAGATACTCATTGTCATACAGAGACTATTACATTTTATCTCTTTGATTATATTCTTATCTTTTAATATTCTCCACCCCTTTTTAACCCCCTGATTGATATAAGACAATAATAAATAATCTTCTTTATCAAAAATATCGTGCCATGATGAAGTTATTTGTTTGTATGCTAAGTTCATTAATTCAATATAGTTTTTGGCTTCATATCTCTTTTTTATACTTCTTTTCTGTTTTTTTTTGTGTTTGCGTGTGAGCTTATTTGATTTCCCCATAATATATATTAATATACATAAAAAATATTAATTAATCTTCTACTGGATACTAATCTTACTAATTATTTGACCCTATTTACCACGCATAGTCATTTTCTCACCAATCAATTATCTCAGTTATCTAAGAACATAGAGTCTCGATCATCTTGTCCATAATGTGGTTCTTTGACTTCGTGTTCAAGACATCTTCATTTCTCGAGAGAATCCATTCATACATCAGAACTCTTGAAACCTTCTCAGGGTGATTCATCTCCCACATTGCATCTCCAAATCCATCGTATCCATAGTAATCCAGGAACTCATCCTTTGTATACATCTCTTTGTCAAATGGATCAATACGCCTCTCTCGGTATATCTCCTTAGCATATTCATCATAGTCTTGGGCGTCATCATAGTCTTCTGAATCATCATACTCATCTGAGAAACTACTCTCGCTACTAGTTTCTTCTGTGAGTTGCTGAATCAAGAGGTTCTTTGTCTCCAGTTCTTCCTTCAATTTCTTGATTTCTTCATTGAGAGCATATACCGAGATTGTGATCAACCTTTCTTCTTCCCCTGTAATGAACCT
>Ga0181400_1001407_pt1 | contig 9942 bp, 3 predicted proteins | sample 23SPOviralmetaG_FD_130129 | JGI IMG/M metagenome (GOLD analysis project Ga0181400, IMG submission 130129) | Marine viral communities from the oligotrophic San Pedro Time Series (SPOT) site, San Pedro Channel, CA, USA - 23 SPOT_SRF_2011-06-22 | ecosystem: Environmental > Aquatic > Marine > Strait... | reverse complement strand
ATACAGAACTTTTAGTTTCAGATCAGGTAATTATTATTTCTAATCCTAATTTATCTTTTGTTGTAGAAGAAAGATTAAGAGATAGTAATGGTAATGAAGGCATCGTTATTGGGCAAAACTCTGTTGCAGTTGGCGTAAAAATGAATCCTGGAGATGAGTTTGATTCTTTTAACATTAATGCCATAGATAGAATTCCATCGACAACTACTTTAGAAATGGTTACTGGAGCAGACTCAGTAGATCTACTTACTGTTAAAAACGACTCTTCACCTGGTCCTCTATTTCCACAAACAGGAAACTCAGATCATGTTAAAGTCTCAATCAATAACGTTGAAACAGTAAGCTTAATCACAGATGTTATTAATGATTTCACGGCTGTTCCAATTAACTCAGCTGATTATAACACAGTGCCCCCTGCACTTAGACCAATGTCAGGAACTGCAAGCCCAGTAACTTTAGCTACACCTTTAAATCAGGCTTTCAACTTGACTCCTTTTGATATTGGTTCTATAGATCAATTAATAAATGTTAATCCGGGTGAAAATTATACAAACGATGCTTGGGCAATTGCTCGAGATCAAGTTATGAGAAATTATGATAGATTTGAACAAGTAATTGTTATGAATGTATTCCCTGCCAGTTTTACGGTTGGTGAAGAGGTTACTGGTAGTTCCTCGGGCGTTGTTGGTAGAATTACAGCCTTAGACTCATCAAACTTTTTCATTAAAGTAAGACCATACAGTTACTATGGATTTACAAAAGACGACGATTTAATTTACCAAGGCGCAACATACGATGTTAACTATATTTCTCGAGATTATGCTGGAGAAAAAATAGGTGAAAGCGCAGACATTTTTGCAAATGTTCTTTTTGAAAGCGGACAGATAGATACAGCAGACGTTTATAATTCTGGTGTTGGTTATCCAGATGGCGATTTAGTATACTTAACAGACGATGATGGCACTATACATTCAAAAGCTACAATTAGAGCTTTATCACAAGGTATTACAGAAGGTTACTGGTCTACATTTAATTCGCATTTAAGTGGATGGATACCAAACGTTGCAAACTCTTCTATCTTGACGTATAGAGATTATGAAATGAGAGTTCAGGATAGTGACTACTATCAAGAATATTCTTATGAAATACGATCTGTGTTGGGAGAAGAATTATACAAAGAGTCTCTTGAAAACCATGTACACTTAGCTGGCAGTAAAATGTTTAGTAAGTTTCTTTGGCAAAGAGATATGGAATCACAGACAGGCGCAAAGAATACTATAGGCGTTAAAGAAGATGATGAAGTAGGTGGTGATCCTATCGTAGGACCAGATCAAGTCGTAGCCGTCGAGGGTGGAGGATTACGTGCCTCTGCTAGAGATTATACAGTAGATACTACACTTATTCGAACAAATACATTTACAGAACCAGCGTAATAGAATTAATAAGATAAATAACTAAAAAGTTACGAGGAAAATATGGCACAACAATTAATCAACGTGGGTCTTGTTGCTGATGATGGTACAGGTGATAGGCTCAGAGACGCCTTTATAAAAAGTAATGAAAACTTTACAGAACTTTATGGTGGTGGAAGCGGCCTTGCATTAACTGATTTAAGTGTTACAACTGGTGCAGCTTCCGGTGGAGGGACGCTTACTTATGATAACACTTCGGGTGTATTTACTTTCGCACCAGCAGATTTATCAGCAGCGGCATCAAATCCAACGTTTACCGTAACGAACAACGGAGCAAGCGCTTATACATTTAATGGTGGCGGAACAACCAACGATAGTAACCCAACGTTATACTTGCAAAAAGGTTTAACATATGAGTTTGCAGTAAATGCTTCGGGCCATCCATTCGAAATAAGATCAGCAGCCGGTGGGGCTGCGTATAACGATGGAGTTACTAATAACGCGGCAGCGGTAGGAACCATAACATTTACTGTTCCTATGGACGCGCCAGATACGTTGTATTATCAATGCCAAATTCATGCCGGCATGCTTGGGACAATAAACACTGCAAGCGGTGGTGGCGGTGGTGGAAGTTTACCATCTAGAACTGACGTGTCAGGAAGCAGCGCTTCACTAGCAAACGATGCCCAAGGAAATATTGATATAACAGGGTTTAAATCTTATGCTCTTATGTCTATTACTACAGATTACGCAGCATGGGTAAGACTTTATACTACATCTACAGCGAGAACGGCAGACGCGGCTAGGCTTGAAACTACTGATCCTTTACCCGATGCCGGTGTAATTGCTGAAGTAATTACCTCAGGTGCAGAGACCATTGTATTTTCACCAGGTGTTTTTGGTTTTAATAACGATGGAACACCTGCAGATACTATCTATGCTCGAGTTAAAAACAAATCAGGTTCTACATACGCAATTGGGGTTACGTTAAAACTCTTGCAGCTGGAGTCTTAGAATGTCTGATAAACAGGAATGGATTATCACTTTATATAATCATGAAGATCTAGAGTCTTTTTATGAAGATATGGAGACTGAAGGCGGAGACTTGCACATTCCTAACAGAAGAGTTTTATGTACAAACAAGCGCGCAATAAGTAGAAATACCCATTACTATTTGACTGAACAAGAAGCGCTTGAAGTAAAAGAAGATTCAAGAGTATGGGATGTTGTTAATCACGATCTATTTGTGAATTCTATTAAACCTTACGGTTACACGATTGATAATGGTGATTTTGATAAAAGATACCAAACTGATGCTAATAATATTAATTGGGGTTTGTTAAGACATAGTGAAAATGCTAACAGAACAGGCTGGGGTCTTTCTACCGTTTTTAACCAAAGCTCGGACGGTAGTGTTGTTGATGACTTGACAGTTACAGCTTCTGGAAAAAATGTTGATGTAGTAATTGTAGATGGACATTTTGATCCAGCCCATCCGGAGTTTGCAGTAAATCCTGATGGCTCGGGAGGAACTCGCGTAGTACGATATAATTGGTTAGCGCCATCGGGTGGAACTTATGATTATGGTGTTCACGTAGACACCGCATATATAGATCCTAATGGTGTTGACAACGATAGAAGAACAAAAGATAATGACCATGGCTGCCACTGTGCAGGAACGGTTGCTGGAAACACTCAGGGCTGGGCTCGTGATGCAAACATTTATAATATGAGTCCTTATTCTACAAATGAAAATTCAGGTTTTTCAGCTATATTGTGGGATTCTTTACGTGCCTGGCATAATTCAAAATCCATTAATACAGAAACTGGTCGACGCAATCCTACCGTTTCAAATCACAGTTATGGCGCCAGCTATTCATTTGACGCTGGGTCTTGGAAAATGACATACCGAGGAGTAACCTTTGATCCTGGTAGACAACTTACTTTAACTGAACTTCAAGATAGAGGAATTCCAACAACTGACGCAGATGAATTTTCTCTTCCAGCTTGGTTTACATCAGTACAGGCAGATATGCAAGATGCAATAGATGATGGAATTATAATAGTAGTCGCTGCAGGCAACGATAGTTGGAAAATTGTAGACGCTTCTGATCAAGATTATGATAATAGAATTTGGACTGACAACACTGGAGGCTCCGGTTTTCTTTCTCATAGAGGCGATGGAAGAACAGGTTATGACGCTGCTATAACTGTTGGAGCACTGAGCAATAACGATGATGAGAGAAAAGCTAGTTTTAGTCAATGCGGATCAAGAGTTGACATATACGCGGCCGGACAATCAGTTATAAGTTCTGTTAAAGGTGGACTCAGCAATGGTGGATATACTCTTGTTTCAGATTCTAGGAATGGCACATATTCCCTTCAGCATTATCAAGGTACTTCTATGGCCGCGCCACAAGTAACCGGAGTGTTAGCGATACTAGCAGAACACATGCCAGGCCTTACACAAGCAGAAGCCCATCAGTGGCTATATAATACTGGTTTAAATACTCAAATGCTTGACTCTGGCACAGACGATGCTATGGATGATACGAGCTTACAAGGTTCTGACAATAGATTACTGTATTGGCAAAACCTTAGGGCTGAAAGTGGAGCAGCCTTTCCAAGAATAACACATAAATTAAGACCTACTTCTGGTGCAACTTATCCAAGACAACGCATTAGAAGAAGAGGCTAAAAAACCATATAAATATTAAAAATATTTAGGAATAAACGACTATGGCAGAAATTTTGACATCAACTTATAGAGCCGATCTTATGAGACGGTTCTACGATGATACGCAAGAAAATGAATATTACATGTTTATTGGCAACGACGTAAACGAAGTTGGTGCTAAGATCACTTCTGTTAACTCGCATTTTAGTCAACAACAATTTATGAATAACATTTTGTTTGGAAAGAAAATACAAAAAGACGAAATACAATTCATGGTAAAATATTACCCTTGGCAACAGGGTAATGTGTTTGACGAATACGACGATAAAACTAATTTAGTAGATAAAAGATTTTATTGTGTTGTTGGCCCTAACATTAATAACACAGGTGATTATAGAGTATTTAAATGTTTGTCTAATAACAGCGGGGCTGCGGTAAAAACACACCCTGAATGGTCTAACGACAATTTAGATGGAGTGTATCCTATTCCTACCGATGGTTACATTTGGCAATATATGTATAGATTGACCGCAGCTGAATTTGAAGCATATAACGCTAGTGGTTTTGTTCCTGTCATTGGTGATTATAATAAAGATCCATACAATATAGCAAACACAGGTTATGCTACTGTTCCAACGACAATAGGATCAGAAGTTACTAATATAAAAGTAGAAAATGCTGAAGAAAACTTTGGCTATACTTCTGCATCAGGTGAAATTGATTCTGTAGATTATTCTGGCGTAATTACAGCTGATCCATATACAAACAGTCCTTTAAATGAGATTACAAATTACTATACTGGGTTTACGTTTTCTATTGAGCTTGGAGGCTCGAGTTCAAATACAATAATTTATGAAGTAGCATCTTATACTTATGACGAAGCTACTAACACTGGACAATTTGATTTAGAGGTAGATTTAAATCAGCTTACTCAGGATGGCATTGCACCAAACCAAAGATGGAAAGTAACTCCTAAAGTTAAAATTGAAGGCGACGGAACAGGAGCAGAAGCTCTATCGGTTGTTACCAACGGATCAGTAACAGATATTCAGGTTATAAATAAAGGCTCAGGCTATAACTCAGTAACAGCATCTGTCGTAGATCCTAATTTTGACTTTGATCCAGAAGACGCAAACACAGTTGACGTAAGAGCGAGCATCAGACCTATCTTATCGCCAAAAGGTGGGCATAATGCAGATCCACTCTTAGAGCTTGAAGCACGGCGATTATTAATGTATGCTTATATTACTGAAACAGATAGCCTTTCAATTGGACCAACTGGAACATTTAGTTTTGTTGGCCTTGTTAAAAACCCACAGTGGGCAAACACCGCATTGTACACCGCCAACACCGGCGGACCTGATGTGTTTGATAACAGAATTGCAGTTATAACAGACGATTACCAAAATACATTTCAAAATGACATTATAACTCAGGTAGACGCAGATAATGAAGTAATATTTAGCGGTAAAGTCCATGAAGTTAACACCAGTGCAAATACAATATACATTTCAGAATACTTAGGTCCATACACAAACACTGCTAATAATAGTTCATCTTTTGATCCAAACTTTAATCTATTAGCATCATCCGGATCTCCAATTACAATAAATACTCCAGTAGAAGATAATATAACAAGATCACCACTAGTTCAACGTTCAGGTTTAATTTATTTTATGGAAGATATTACTCCATTAGATAGAACAGACAAATCACGAGAAGAATTTAAACTGGTTTTGGAATTTTAAGGGAAAGATAAGATAAATGCCTATTAATACAGATCTAAATATTGCCCCATATTTTGATGATTATGATACAGAGGATCAGTTTTATAAGATTCTTTTCAAGCCCGGATATGCTCTTCAGGCAAGAGAGCTTACACAGATACAAACAATTCTTCAAAATCAAATTGAAACGTTTGGTGATAATATTTTCCAAGAAGGCTCGATTGTAAGAGGTTGTAACTTTACAAAAATTGCTGGTTTGCAGTATGTAAAACTTAAAGATACGGACTCTAGTGGTTTAGCATTTAATCCTTCTGCATTTATTAGTAAATTTGTCGATGAAGAAATCAACGGAGTAGTGAAAGAGGTTCAATATGTTTATACATTTGAAGGTGGAGATAGTGGACTAACTGGCCAAATTATTCAGGCAGCTCAAGGTTATGCGACCCGCCCACCAAACCTTCAAACTTTCTTTTTCCAATACACAAACAACGATGCTAATTCAAACTTTGGTAAATTAATTGATGGTGAATTGTTAACAATTACTTTAAATAAGTTTGATGGCGATAATAACTATTCCACTACCACAGTGTTACAGGTTGCAGTTTCAGAACAAGCCAACCACACTGGAGACTCATATGGTGTACAAGCTACGCCTGGAATTATCTTCCAAAAAGGACACTTCTTATTTACAGCAGAACAAAATGTTATTGTAGAAAAATATTCAGGTACGCCAGACCTTAAATCTCTAGGTTATGAAGTTACTGAAAGCTTAGTTACTCCACTTCAGGATAGCCAGTTATACGATAATGCACAAGGTAATAACAATTTTAACGCGCCAGGTGCGGACAGATTAAAATTAATTCCTACATTGTCTACTAAAGAAACAACAGTGGCTGACGCTGACACTAATTTCTTTACACTCGTACGTTATAAAAATGGAAATGTTGTTACTCTTAGAGATGTATCTCAATACAATGTTCTTGGAAAAGAATTAGCACGTAGAACACACGAAGAGTCTGGTGACTATATCATTGATAAGTTTAAAGTAAAAACTGAAAGAAATGCTAATAACCAGCTCCAAGCTATAGTAGGACCAGGTCTTGCTTATGTTAAAGGATATCGAATTCAAAATCACGGTGAATTAGATTTCAATATTCCTAATGTAACTACAACAGAAGAATTTGAAAACGAATCTGTTGGAATGAATTATGGTCACTATTTAGATACTTCTAGTGTTGTTGGAGATGTTCCTTTAGATCATACTCCCGTGGCTCTTAAAGACGGCGGAGGTGTACAAATTGGTACAGCTTTTGTAAAGAACTTAACTAAGCGTGAACTATATGTGTTTGGTATTAATATTACTGATGCAACTAAACGCTTCAGTGATGCTCGACAAATTACTGCAGACTCCGGCACGGCTTGGGGTGCAATTGGATTTTTCAACGATCAAAGAATAAAAGAAACAAACAGCGGTGCTCTTATTTTTAACACCGGCGTGTTTAGTGTAAGCAATACTAATGATACGAGTATTACAGTAAGAACTCGATTAGATGGCATAACTTATTCAGCAAATGCTTTTACTATTACGCAGCCTGGTGGATCAGGAAGAGATTTTGATTGCAAAAATACTCTCAATGACGCAATTTTTGTAAGAGATGATTTTCAAGAGATTAACATTGCTACTATAGAAACAGCCAGTAATAACTCTGAGTTAAACGTAACTTTGAACGCCAGCGCGCCGCAAGGTACCTCCGGTACAGGAACGTTATATCACAACGAAAGAATATTACTTACTCAGCCTTATAGTAAAACAGTATCTCGGCCATTTATTAAAGTTTCATATTCACCTACGACTTCAAAATATAGTTTAGGTTTCCCAGATGTTTTCGAAATTATGAGCATCGTAGACAGTGCTGGAACGAGCTACTTAAATAGCTTTAGACTAAGACCAAACCAAAAAGATACTCATTACGACATATCTTATATGGAGTACATTCCTGGAAGACCACAACCAACTGGTACACTTACGATTAGACTTAAAGTATTTAGAATTAATTCAAGTGTTGGAAGTTATTTCTTTACAATTAATAGTTATCCAATTGATGATGCTTCTGAAGTGCTGCCGACTGGTCAAATTCGTTCAAATCAATTATCTGTTTATGAAGCTAACAACGGTAAAAAGTTTAATCTTAGAGAATGTTTTGACTTTAGACCTTACGCAGATAAAGATCCGCTTGCCGATTACAATTCTTCTAATGGCGCAACTGCACCAACTATTAGTACAGCCGCAGATGGTTACACGCTAGGTTTTAATGCAGATAGTCACGGAACTGTTTTAACTCCAGCCGTTGGTGATAGTATCACAACAGATATTACTTCTTATAACGGAAGAATTGACTTGATTATCGTAGACTCTTATGGACAATTTTCATATGTACAAGGTAGCGAAGATCAAAATCCTAAGCCACCTATGATAGGCCCAGATCAATTTATTGTTGCCGAGGTTCAAGTTCCAGGTTTCCCAGCCTTATCTTCTCGAGAAGCCGGGTTGCAGAAAAAATATAACTATGCTGTTAGAACAAAAACAAGTGGCATTAAACGTTACACCATGGCAGATATTGCTGCCGTAGATGATAAAGTTAAGCGCCTAGAATACTATGTTACTTTAAACCAATTAGAACAGTCTGTAGAAAGTTTACAGATTTTAGACGCTAATGGTTTATCAAGATTTAAAAATGGTTATGTAGTGGATCCACTCGTAGACTTAAGATTAGCTGATTTGGAAAATCCAGAATTTAATGCGGCTGTTCCTGGTGATAAGCAGGTTATGACTCCATCACTTACTACTTTTCCTTTAGACTTGACTCTTTCTTCTTCTACTGGGGCTACTATTTTCCCAACTACTGATAATCCAGAAATAGCAACACTAAGTAGAAATGCACACGTTTCATTAATTAACCAGCCTTATGCTACTAGTTATAGAACACTAACGTCTAACTTTTATTCATATAAAGGTGTAGGTGAATTGTTTCCTGATCATGATTTTGTGCATGATATTTCAGTTGATCCAGTTCCTGTTGTTGCAGATTTAACTGCACCAATTGATGCATTCATTGATGATATACAATCTTTCTTACCTCAAACACAGGTCCAAACTAATAATATTGGAGCAGTACAGGTTGGAAATGCAAATCAATTTTTGCCAGGCTTTGTTGAGCAAAGTATTGTAACAGAATTTTCAACAAGTTCTACTACACAGCAAGAAGACGTCGGAGATTTTGTTTCCAACGTAGCGTTTAACCCGTTTATAAGATCAAGAGATGTAAACATTTATGTTTCAGGGTTAAGACCAAACACCCGTCATTATTTTTACTTTGACGGCGTATCAATTGATGCAAATGTAAGAGAAGCTTCTATAGCAAATGTAACGGATGGCCCAGCGGCCTGTTTCCCAGCCGGAAACTTTGGATCGGCTATTAATAGTAATGCTGAAGGTGTTATCACGGCTATTTTTAGAATTCCACAAAATACATTTTTTGTAGGCGAAAGACAAGTCATTATAACAGACGTAGACGATCTTACAAATGTAGCATCGGCATCAACATCTTTTGCAGAAATGGCGTACCAATCCTATAACATTGATATTGGCTCTCGGTCATTACATACATCAACGCGTATTCCTCAGTTAGATGTAACGTCAACTACTACTACGAGAAACGTACGTGGTGCAGCTAGGCCTCAAGATAATAGTAATGATAACGATAATGATTGGCGAGCACAATTTACAAATACCGACCCATTAGCACAAACTTTCTTTATTAAAGAAGGTGAAGGTAAAGGATCAACTACCGTGTTTGCTTCAAAAGTAGATGTTTATTTTAAGCGTAAAAGTAATGTGAACGGGGTTACACTTCAATTAAGAGAAGTTATTAACGGTTATCCTTCTGCGGAAATTTTACCATTTAGTAATACACACAAGCACTATTCAGAAGTAAATGTTTCTGATGACTCTTCTGTAGTAACTACTTTTAATTTTAAAAGCCCTGTTAAACTTAACACTGATACAGAATATGCTATTGTATTAAAGCCTGATGCAAACGATCCAAACTATTTAGCCTTTACATCT
>Ga0181400_1001406_pt1 | contig 9945 bp, 14 predicted proteins | sample 23SPOviralmetaG_FD_130129 | JGI IMG/M metagenome (GOLD analysis project Ga0181400, IMG submission 130129) | Marine viral communities from the oligotrophic San Pedro Time Series (SPOT) site, San Pedro Channel, CA, USA - 23 SPOT_SRF_2011-06-22 | ecosystem: Environmental > Aquatic > Marine > Strait... | reverse complement strand
AAGTAATCTTATTCGTGAAATTGAGTTTCATAGTTCAGACAATTATTACGGTCTCTGTTTGAGCGACAGGCGTGTGAATGTCTCAAAGTATAAGTATTCTTATGAGGCCATTGCTGAATACATAGATGATGGCGAAGGTGGATCCATCAAAGTTTATATGATGGATCTAATAGAATCTACCTTACAAAACAGAAACAAGAATTACTTTGAGATGTTTAATCTGTATTATGATGAATATGGTGATCCGTATGATTTTAAAGACAGTCGTTATTACACAGTTCCTGGTGATATTCGTATGGTTCAGAAGTATACTCTTGGAGATGGTTACGCCTTATGGATTCAGTGTTGTGGATTTAAGCTTAATCCCAACGACAATTCATATACAAAAGATTATCGTGAATGGTGTGGTGATTATTACAACGGAGACCATATTGTATACAAACAAACGATAACACATACTAGTGATACAAACCCCTATCATTATTATAATCGTAAAGACCGCTATATACCTTGTGACTCATCTGAAAAAGATAAGGTTGTATTGTCTTCAGAAACAACCTACAGCACTAAAAACGGTATGGAATTCTATTCAGCACTGAGTATTGATGGATGGCCAGATGAAGATAGTAATGATTATAAACACTTTGTAGGTGATCATGAAGAATTATTAGAACCTTATTTACAACCCTTTCTCAAAGAACGATTTGGATTTGATCTTCATAATCCTGTTATCCTAGAACTGTTCAATTCTAATCTTGAACACTTACAAAGCAAATGGACTACTATGAATGACTATTTGGTTAATGATAAAAGATATGTTAGAGATGCCATTGCTAAATACAACCTTGCTGTAATAAATTGTAATCGTGAATGTAATAGATTAGAGAGGTGGACCTTTATAGAAGATGACGTTATCCATGGAAGATAAAATGATAAGACAAAAAAAAGATATCTTTTTTATTTAAACATTAAACTTCTTTTTTTATGAAAATGTTATCCGATAAATACATTGTCTATCCCTTAGTGAAACAATCTGATTGGGTCTACACCAATTGTAATATTAAACCCAACACAATTACACTTTTTAATAATGTTGTCATTACACCCATAATGCTTTACTATCTTTATTATGATTATTTTATGATAAGTTTTGCATTGGTATGGATACGAGCGTATTTAGATGGTTTAGATGGATATATTGCTCGTAAATTCAATGAATGCAGTGAACTAGGTAATATTTATGATCACTTTTCAGATAGTTTATACACTGGATTCTTAACAAATATTTTAATGAGTAAAGTTCACATGTTACAACCTTACGCAGCACCAATAGGATATGCAAATGCCGTATTTGCCATTGTTTGTGATTTTGATGATAACTTTTATTGGTTCGCCAAGATAGCTGGTGTAGGGGGCAATGAAGATGGATATTCTTTTTTAATACCTTTTGGATTTGTTGCTTTCACATGGTCTCTCAGTCTGTTGGGACTTATAGGTTAATTAATTCTATTATATAGTATGGGTAAAAACCGTGTTCAGAGAAAAACAAAAGAAAAGAATAAACCAAAACAAGATAATATTTATTCAAAGAAACATATTCGTATAACCTTGATGAAACAGGAAAAACATTTTGAAAAAATGGGTGCTAAACATAAAAATAAATTTGATTAATAGTATATAATGGTTACACCAGCAAATGTCATTAGAATGGACGAACTAGATAAATCCGAAACAATTGTAGGTTTATCTTATTTGAAAAGTCCTGTAGAAACGGATACAACTATCATTAAAGAAAATAAATTAACTATACTAAATCATATATGCTCACCCAAAAAGGGACAAAGAAAAGTGACTCAACCACAATCAATACCAGAACAAGAAACACCGAAATCAAAGAGGGGTTCGAATACGAACTTACGACTAAGCAGAAGTTCTATTTATACCTCTTCCATATGTGTCCAGCAATAGAGATACTCCATCTATTATGGAAAGACTATATTTTATATAGAGATAGAGATATTCGTGTATTTCATATACAAAATTCTCCTTTTAAACCTCATCCGTGTGGTTATGATAGTATGTTTAAATCTGTTTGTGGATACATTGATCCAGATATGTTTTTAGATTATTATCATGTTAGAGAAAGTTATTTATCATCTATTAAAATTGTGGGACATCCTTATTTTATTTGTCGTATTCAAAAAACAAAAGAAGAATTAGAATCAAGTGTTCATTATTTTACTTCTTTGATTAATGAACCACAAATAAAATTAAAATTATCTGAAAAAATAAAAGTATTGCATCGCGTGATTGGTTATTTATCTCAAACAAAGTATAAATTAAATCAAGACCAAATTATGAGATATATAATATCAATATTCAATATGTATAATAATTATAGAATATTGTTTGCGTATCCCATTGCAATTGATATTAATAATGAATTATGTCGTTTTGAATAAAATGTTGCCTAGAGTATAAATGGTTCATCTATCTAATCCGAAAACGATTGCTACCATGGTTTTTTATTCAATTCTAACTTTCTTTTTGGGACCCCTTGTGACTAGACCTGTTTTAGGGGAACATCCCGATCAATGTGTCTTTGGTTATTTATTAGGTTTCACTGTAAGTGTATTTTTATGGATGAAATATGGTCGTAAATTAGCAAAGAAATAAGTTAGTAAGGATAATAAAGTTTTTGTATTTTTTTTAATTCTTCCAATCTTTTTTTTCTTTCTTGTTGAATTTGTTGAACAGGGTCCATTCTAATTATATAAAGATTTCAATCGTTTAAATAATAAAATGATAACAATTGAAGGTATTGCAAATTTTGTATCTATGATAGGAACAGCGTGTGGGTTATTTTCACGTGTTCCCCAAGTATACAAAGTATATAGCACAAAATCTGCTGGTGATCTGTCCAGTCAAACTATGGCAATTAATATCACTGCTAATAGTTGTTTTTTATTTTACACTCTGGTTCATCAACAATACCCTATTATGTTAAATTGTTTATCCGTAATTACATTAGAATCATCTTTAGTGTTTATGAAATATAAATACGGACAAATGAAAAAAAGTAGCAGTCAAACAAGTTTAGTTGACATGGATACAGTGGATAGTGGTGAATTATAATTATCTTCTGGGAAATTTTGGATTATTTTAAATATTATAATAATTATTTAAATATAATAATTCTAATACATAACTTATGTCACCCTCATACTTTGTAGAAAAGTATGGGTATTCAATAGATTTAGTACCCCGCCCTTCAGGATGGTAACGTAATGTTGTAAAAGGTATCTTGATTTCTCTATTATTTTTATATTCTTTAAATTTATTTTGTATTTTTCTTGAACACATTTGTTTAATTGCTTTTATAAACGGTATTGCTTTTTGAAACCAATAATCTAGTTTTTCAGATTCTAAATGTTTATATATTAGAGGAGATACTGCCATCAAAAACGCCCACTGTTGTTTTGCTAGTTCTTTATTATCATTATTATAATTATTATAATAGCGAAACTTATCTTTATAGATAAAAAACAAACTGTCATTGCACAGCGCACAGGAAGCAATTGTCTGTTTTGTCGGGTTTGGATGGGTTCTACGGTTTACACCGCATTTTATCCCACACAATGATTTATTTTTTTTATTTCCTTTTACCCAGTTCCAGTAATATTCTATTAATGGTACCCCATCCACCCCATCCACCCCATCCACCAACCCATCATCTGTAACACTAAATTGTTCATTCGGTAAATGCAAAAACACCGGACCACCACCTGTTTGTTTAAAAAAATTAGTTAAATTTGATAGTTCTATAGAACAATCATTTATTTCTTTTAGAACAGCGTGTCGAACTGAACAAATTTGTTGTGCAATCTTTCCATTAGATAGGTTTTCTTGACCAACAATAATATTGATTGCGATATCTGGAACCAGTCTGCCACCACCCTTTTGTTTTCCGCGTTGTTTTAATTTGTTTGTTCGTTTATATTTTTTAGTAACAAACCTCTTTTTCACACGGCGGTTTGTCCGTTTATTCTTGTATTTCCTGGGTCCACCTTTTATACGACGATTCAACCGTTTAGTCTTATTTTTCTTTGATTTATTGCGCGGTTTATGAATAGAAGATATATTCATTTATACTATGTAATAGAAAATAATATATTCTATAAAAAAAAATATTCTATATTATAAACATATGGGTAGATATAGAAGTTCTAAGTTTAGTAAATCTAGAAGAGTAAAAGTTTCAGAAAATAAATCGAGAGGTAGAAAAAAGGTTAATCGAACAAAGATGAATAAAAGAGGTAGAAAAAAGGTTAAACAAACAAAGATGAATAAAAAATATTTAAGATTAAAAAAAAAGAGGAAGGGGTTCAAATAAAAATACAAAAAGAAGAATGCGTGGTGGAGCGGATAATCCAACATGTGTAATAACATTTGGTCCAACTGGTGCGGGTAAATCTCACCTCCATGAATCTGCAATAAGAGCATTACATAGAAAAAATATTCTAAAAGATGTGGGTGATGAAGAAAATTGGGTGATGATACTTATAGATGATATAGTTGCTGGAAATGGAGATGAAAAACCAAGTGAATCATATAAGAAAAGTCTAAAAGATATATTTACTAAAGAATTAGGAAATGTTGACGATGATAATGTGGATCAGACATTGAATGAATTATTTGAAAACCCTTCACCAAAACAACTAAAACAGTTTTCAGATGCTTATTTCGCAGCACGTAAAGGAAAACCCTGTGAACCTTATACAAATGATGAAAATAGTAATTGTGATAATTATAATGACAATCTATTAGAAAATTCTATATCTCAAGGTAAAAATGTAGTAATAGAGATGAGAGGGTTATATAAACCAGACTGGGTTTATGATGTATTAAGGGATAATCAAGGTGAAAAAATATATAACGTAGTCTTATCTGTATCATGTGTTCACAATATAGATGAACTTATAACTAGGAATAAAACAAGAGCATTAGAAACAGTAAAGGAACTTATAAATGTAAAGGAACTTATAAATGTAAAGGATAGTAGTGAATTAAATAAAGATTTAACAAAAAAACAATTAGTATTGAATAAACTAGAAACAATGAATCCACTACCCCGATTACCAGATATAAACTTTGATCACTATAAAGAACAATGTGAGAAAATACATAAAGTTACAAAATATTGTGTTACTTCACGCATTTTTGGGGAATGGAATCCACATATTGTCTTTGTTGATAATTCAAAGTATCCAAATGAATTTACTACTGAAGAAATGGGTGAAAGTCATTGGATGTTCAATGCAGGTAGTGATATATATGTTAAAGGTGATCGAGATAAGTTAGGACCTTGTTTGGTATTACCTAAATTAACTAATAATAAAGATACTAAAGATACTAAAGGATCTAATATAGTAAAATGGATGGATATTCATAATACTGACACCTTATTTGGTGTCCATAAAAATGTCAAAAATAAAGAGGTTTTAGAAGAACACTTTGATGAATTAGATAAACTAGAATCTGCTAGGATGAGAGTAATAGCGACAGATTTGGTGGTTATAAATAGATTAAAAAGAAAATTGAACAAATTAAAAAGAAAATTGAACAAAAAAAATAAGTGATTTACTATTATGGAAATTTCTTTCATTCTTTTCCCTAGATTTTTTAGATGTATATATATATAGTATATATATGGACCATTCAAAACACGATCATTCTCTACACATGAAATCACAACAACCTAATCCACCGGGTTCTAACCCGTGTACTGATAAATTAACCGATTTAGAATATTTAGAACATATGATACCTCATCACCAAGTAGCAATTGATATGAGTAAACGTTTATTACTCCATACAAATCATAGTTATTTGATGGAATTTTGTAGGAAACTCATAATAGATCAACAAGGCGAGATTTATACTATGAATAATTTACTAAAAAATGAATACAATTACAAGAGTGAATTATTGCAATGATTTTGTTTGCTGTATTTTGGGTAATTCTGATAGAGAACCACAAGGTCCGCAATGATCATGATTTGCCAAATATATTTTACGATCCAAATAATCTTTTGAATAATTCATTGTCCAACGACCAAGGACTAGATTATCTTTTCTTACAGTAATATTGTTTGTAAAGAATTTAGAAACAATAGTGCGAAAATAAGTCATAGTTAGTGTAGTAGTTTAGTAATATAGTCATTATTTTAAATATCAAATTTACAACTTAAATGTAAATTTCTTTCGTTCTTTCTCACCTTTGATTTTGGTTCGTTTCCCTAAATGTTTAAAATACCGATTGGCTAATCGAAAGTGTTCTTTTTTTTTGTCTTTCAAAACACCTAAACGAACTTTCATAATCATCCCCACTTGCCAGATTCGTTTGTGAGGATATTTACCCTGTTTATATAACTTTTCTAAATTTTTGATTGTATCTTTCACATCTTGAACTGTTGTATATTTAATGTGAATAGTATCTGTTGGATCTTTATCTATATACACATCAAATGATTTTTTAGGATCATCGGGATTAAATAAAAATTGTTTGTTAGTTGTTTTACTCTTTTTATTTGATCCACCTCCTTTCTTTTTACAGATGTCTTGTGTCACACCTGTATCATATTTCTTATCCATATATTTCATATCTTGAGTCAATCGCCTACATCCATCCGGATCGTTATTCTTACGATATAAACGCAACACATTGAATCTTTTTTTCTTGGATAGAGCAGCATTTCGTTTAGTATTACCCTGTCTCATTTCACAACGTATTCCTTCATCAATCGCCAAAATTCTCTTTTTCTGAGGATCTTTCATTTTATAAATATGTTTTTTGTTTGATTTATCTATGTGTCTCAATTGAGGTAATTGTCTTAGAGTCCTCTTTTTCTTACGCCTGTTGCTACGCTTACCCCCTTTTTGTTTTTGAATCAATTTAGTTATTTTGGGATTTGTTCTCGCATTGGTAGCAGATTTGATAACCTTCGGTGCTTTTCCATCTTTAAGTGCTTCTAACCAACGATATTCACATAAACACCACTTATCACCTGGTTTTACCACTGAAGATAAATCATTTCCTTTACCCGCCGTGTAATCTAAAAATTTTTGATCCATTTTAGCACAAACAGTATGAGTTCCCATATCTTCTGAACCTGTCATACAATAACCATCTCTATAAAATCCGGTCATAGGTTTTACAGAACACTTCTTAATTTTTTTTCCTAAAATATTTTTCTTGTAAGTTTTAGAACCTCCTTTCAAACAATCTTTATATGGTGCACATGATGAACGCATAGTAAATCCTTTGATACCTTGTTTACAACGTTTTTTACTAAATCTTCGGGGTAATTTAAATATTTTTCCATCTGATTTACGAACACATTGTTTATCTTTTTTTGTGGTTCGACAACATTTTTTCATCTATCTATAGTATATATGGATATTAAAATTATTTTATTGATTAGTTTTATCTTATTTTTATGTTTACATAGCAACCCTCGTACCGAAGAATCCTTTTCGAACGATGAAAAACAAGGACACTTTGATAGATTAATGAGTCAATTTAATGTAATCTTTCCCAGAAAAGATGGTAGAGGAAATCGAAATGCGGGAGGTCCCCAGTTTTATAAGTTTATTAGTGAAATGGGGTTATCTATTGAAGAATTTAAATTATACAATCAGTTTTATTGTGGTGTATCGGGGTCACCCATAGATCCAAATAGAACTAATATCGTAAAAAATATTTCAGTAAATACATTAGATGGAGATAAAATTGTAGGAAGTTATTATCATTGTTGTTGGCCTTGTTTATGTGATATCATGAAATATGCACGCGTAGAAGAACATACCCTTACTTTATCTGATGGAGGTTACACACACAATGTATTGACTATTGAAGACCCGTGTCAAAATGAAGAAAAATTTCCTCAATCCGTAACCGCCTATCAATGTAATGGTATAACTGAAAATGGTATTAGAACAACTTCAGGTAGATTAATTTTTGCTGTTTTATATGAACCCTTATCAGATAATAGTTTAGAATTTTCAACAAATCAATGTCAAGAAAGAATGAATACTGATCCAGATGATTTACGGGGTGGTATGGGAGATATTTTTGTCAAATTAGCAATTATTAATGATTCATAAAAAAAATTTGTTCCTTTTTCTTTTTTCTTTATGAACTACATTGATCACAATAGATCCCCCACTTCATTACTCTACCATGTTCAGTTGTGTAAGACTTTCTAGGAACTGTATTCCTACAATCTAAAGTAGCACACATAGGAGCACCTCCTCTAGACCGACAATATCTACAATTACAATCTTTTATAACGTGATCTAAACCATGATGATCACTAGACACTCTACAGTTATCATCATAGGCACTACTACCATTTCCTATCCAATAATGAACATTATGACCTTCATGAGAATGAGGTAACCTCATATTACAGACAAAGCACCAATGATTACCACATTCACACCGAACATAATTACAACCATCTGGTCTCATAGACTTAATACCACAATGAGGACATCGTTTAATTAATATTTCTGATTCACTACAACGTTTACAAGTAAAGATCTCGGGTTTCAATTGTTCATCATTAGCACAGTCTTTCTGAACAACCGATATGTTTATTCTTCCTAAATTAATGAACCTATTACTCTTATATTTTAAATCATGGATAAATCTATCCCTTGATCTAAATGCAGATTTAATACATGATTCACAATAACCCAGATGATGTGTGTCCGTTATACCTGGATTATCTTTGATGAATTTATCATATTTAACATACAACTTATACAGATTAGATAAATATTTCTTTACATAACAGTTCGACCACTTAGTAAAAGTCTCAATCCAATGATATGAATTTCTCCAAGGGTCTTTGGAATAATACACTGTTCGTTTATGATCCTTTCTCCTATAAGACCCAGTAATATTACAAACAGTATCTAAGGGAACATCCTTCCGACAAAACGGACAACACATAGGAGTTACTGTTAATTCTGTAAAAGAAGTAGATAAACAATGTAAGAAACAAGATGAGCATATCCAATTTCCACAACACTCCATGTATTCGTGTGAAACCGAATCATCACAGCATATTAAACATGATTTAGATTCCTCTATTACAAGTTTCTTTTGATTAACTGATTTACCTGAAAATGAATTATACGCTTCGACTTGTTTTTCTGTATTGACTAAATTCTTACACAGAGTATCTGCTAATGAAAGAGTCAGTTTTTTACGAGAGTTTAATAGTGGATACAATTCTTGCGAAAGATTTTCTTTAATTGAGATGTATCGTTTTAAAACAGGAATTGACTTATTTACATTCTTTGAGAGATAATGAATATTCTTATTCAAGAGACAATATTGAACATAAATATCATCAATGTCTTGAGTTAATGAGACCTTTACAGACATGATTGACTTATACTAGACACATATATATATATATATATTGTAGGAATTTATAAGGCGGATCAAATTTACCACAATATGACTATATTTATTTTCCTTAACACTCATAATCTGTAAATAAAGACAAATAAATTAGTCTCTTTTATAAGAATTTGATTTAAACAAGCGTTTGGATAGTATACCTACTCTAATAGAGTATACTAACAACTCTTTCAAATGATGCGCAAACGCACTCCTACAAATAAGAAAAAACAGGGGAAAAAGAAAGGTCGTGTAAAGAAGAGTGATTTGCGTCGTTTGACACTCAAAGATGCCAAACGCAATAAAGATGAATTACGCTTAAAACTCGTATTAGCAAATTTGTACTCTCTTCCACTAGATGTTAAGAATGTGATCCATAATATGTCTATTAATACTCATATAGGAATATGGAAAAAAGAACATACTAAAAATTTAAAACTCACAAATGATCTGTTTAAAGAAATAGATTT
>Ga0181400_1001405_pt1 | contig 9946 bp, 4 predicted proteins | sample 23SPOviralmetaG_FD_130129 | JGI IMG/M metagenome (GOLD analysis project Ga0181400, IMG submission 130129) | Marine viral communities from the oligotrophic San Pedro Time Series (SPOT) site, San Pedro Channel, CA, USA - 23 SPOT_SRF_2011-06-22 | ecosystem: Environmental > Aquatic > Marine > Strait... | reverse complement strand
TAGAAATCATCTCTATCCAAAACTTTACCTAATAAACCACCATCAATATCATCTCTAACTTTTTCAAGTTCTTTTTGATTATCAACCGCAATAGTAGTTCCTATCATATCTGTTAAACCTCTTTTTGGGTCTAACATTCTTTTTTCTACTAACTTCTTTAATATTGAATATGGTGTTTTTGTTCTTGCATAAATATCTGCTCCTTCGGGTGCTTTTTCGTCAAGAGTTTCTACCGCATCATACATTATTACATCAAGTTCTGCTTTTACACCAAGTAGCTTGTCAAATGTTTTTCTCAATTCAACTTGCTCTACTTGACCCGATTTTTTTTTATCTAAAGGGTTTGCATCATCAATGTTTACAGTTCCATCATTATCAAAATCTCCATAAACTGCTTTATACTTTGACTTGTCATACTTAACTCCATCATTAACAATGCTTATTGTACGACCACCTTTAGCGTAGGTTTCACGACTTAAAAGCATAAGATTTTCAAAAGGAAATCCTTTTACTTTTCCATCTATTTGAACTTGATAGTTGCCATTTTGTAAATCATTTGAAACTACCAACCCTTCTTTACCATCATATTGAGTATTAACAACTCTTACTCTGTTTCCTTTTTTGATTATAGTTCCACCTTTAGCCATCATTGGTCTTAGATTATAAGGCTCATTATCTAATCCCGCATCAAATGTATATCCAATAGCATTGACTTCTTTAAGAAATTTCTCGGTGTCTTTATAATCCATATCTCCATCAGCATATCTTTCCTCGTATTTTTCAACAATTTTAGATAATTTCTTTGGTTGCTTATCGTACTGCTCAAACAAGTCTATCTCTCCACCTTTATCGTAGTATTCAGAATGAATATCTAATTTACTATTCATATCCTTTTTTAAAGAATCAATAGCACCGCCATCAGCTAAAAACGGAGGTGTTTTACCTTTATACTTATATTGTCCTTTAGGAGCGGGTAGAGAGTTTCTATCACTTCGATTATCTCTATACTCATAATAAGTTTTACCATTTTTAGACACCCTTTTACCTACGGGTTTTGCCATACGTTTTGCATCTGCTGAAAGACTTGATTTTTCGGGGTCTTGCTTTCCGTATATTTTAGGGTACTTTTCTCCATCTTCAAAAACATCTTTTCTTACAAACTTTAAAAGTTTATCCAACTCTTTATCTGCTTGTTTTTCTTCTTTTTTGATTTGCTCTTTAGCTTCTTTAGATAGCCTTGCTCTTGCTTCTTTAAAAGAAATTCCCTCTTTTTTAGCCAACTTACTTGCACGAGTAGATATGTGTTCAGCCTTGCCCTTTTTTGGTGTTGAAGGTGTTTTTGTTGGCTTCGTAACTTTCTTTTTACCCGTTGCTTTTTTAACCTTTTCTTTGACTATTTTAGTTTTTTTCTTTGGCTCTTTTTTTCGCTCTGACTTTGTTGTAGGTACTCTTACCTCTTTTTCAACAGTTTTTGTCGTAACGTCTTTTAACGCTTCGGGCTTTTTAGCCTTCAAATCTGCATATAATTTCTTTAAAACAGAATCAACTTTGTCATTCTGCTTTGTAAAACCTTTGGTGTTTTTTTCAACAGATTTTAAAAACTCCCTTCCTTTTTGGGAAAGTTTTGATTGGTCTATGCTTTCGTATATTTCTTTTGATGTCATAATGTTTTATTTATATAAGTTCGTCTATATCTAATTCTTCTAAGTTTTCTAAAAATTCATCTCCCAATTCTTCAAAAGCATCTTCAAATAAGTCTGTATCGTCAAATATATCTTCTTCAATATCAGTTGGTTTTTCATCTAAAAACCCATAAGACCTCCATCTTTCGGTTTGTTCATCACTACTTGATATAATATAAGTTTGGTTTTTATCTATTCCAATAGAAATAACATCTCCCGTTTCTTCATCAACTAAATCATTATGTGAATCAATTAGCATTTCATTTTCTTCTGAATTTGATATAAGCAAATATCCTTTTTCTTTATAATCTTTTAATAACTCATATTCTTGACTTATAATTGATTCTTTTTCTTCATTTTTAGGAAAGTTGTTTAATATCTCTTTTGATTTGTTGTCTATTATTCTTTCTTTTAGTTTAAAAACTCCTTTATATAATTTATCTAATTGTAATATCAATTCTTTAAAAATATCTTTATCTCTATTTAACTGCATAGCATTTTGATACCTTGTAATCTGTTCTAATTTTAAATCATTTTCAGACAACCTATCAGATAAATCTTTTCTAACTAATACACTTGGGCTAAATTTTATATTAGTTAAATTATCAACAAGTTCATCGAATGGTATTGATAAATCAAACTGTTTTATTTGTCTTATAAAGTTTGCGTTTTCCATAAACTCATCATAAGAATTATTGGCTTTTGATATTAAAACATTATATGCGTTTCTATAAAGTATTTGTAAAATGTTACTTACAAAAATTATTTGAGCAATTTTATAAAGTTTTGTTCTTATAGATTTTAAGTCATTAAGCCTTATGCCTAATTTAGTGTCAAATCTTCTACCTACATAGAAATAATTAAGAGTACCATCTGACCTTGATTCTGATTGAATCCCACTTAAAAACATTGATGGCAAATCGCCCAAGAAAACATCTTTAGACAAAACATTAATATCATTGTGCGGTGGAAATGATATAGTATTTCGTTTATATGTACTTGAGTCATTTAATTCCCATAAAGACGCATTATCCCAAATATTTAAAACCAATCTTGTTAATGCGTATTTCTGATAATCCTCAAAAGTTTTCAAGCCTATGTAAAGTGGATTATCCCCTATTTTTATTCTTGAGGTATCAACCGCTAAATCAACTATTTCTTTTGATATTTTTGAAAATTCTTTTTGTTCTTTTAATATAACATAATTTTGACTTAATTCTTTTTCTCCAATCATTCTTGACTTTCGTACCAAATCCCCATCATCCTCTTTAGAATACTTTCTCGAATTGCTTTGATAATTAAAACTTGAATCAAATAATGTTAAATAAATTAATCCTTTTTCAAAAACGAGTTTTTCTAATTTTGGTTTAGACAATGATTTATCTAAAACAGATAAAATCCCTAAAAATGTATTACCTAATTCGGGAAAATTATTCTGTAAAACATCAAACTGTTCCTTTCTTTTATCTAAAAAAACATCCGTAACTAAAGTATTGTTTACTTCTTTTCTTTTTTCTTTATCTACATTTGGCTTAGACTGTGGTAAAGAATAGTAAGAATCGGGAATATTAAATATATGACCCTCTTTTTTAAAAGCATTAAAAACTTCTTTTTTTGTAAATTTTTTAAAAGATGCCTTTATTTCAGTTTTGGTATATGGATTAAAATTTGGATTAATTATTTTATTTCTTGTGCTTGTCTTAACACAAAAACAGTATTCCTCTTTTGTTTTAATACCTAAATTTAGGTAGCTTATTACATAATAATAAATACCATTCTTTTTAAAAACTGCTCCAAATGGCAGTATTTCATTATCAGTATCCGAGTTTTTAGCAATAGTTCCACTTGTGGCGAAAAAGCCACCATAAAAAGTGTTTTCTTTAAGAACGTATGCACTATAATCTTCACTAATATATGCACTATCTCCTTGTTTTAAATTGGCTTCATTTTCATTTATAAAGTCATTAGACGACCCGTTTAAACCATAATAATTACCCTTCAAACTTGGGTCTGAAAATAAAATAGAGTTTATAAAATTATTTTTATATACACGAGTGAATGCTCCGTGTCCAATTCCAAAAGTATATTTACCGCCATACATTTCGCCCTCCGAATAATTGCCTTTACTTACCCCATATCTTAATATAGGCTTTATTTTACCTATTGGAGTTGAATACATAATTTCTGTTGCTAAATCACTAAAACTATTATCACTCGTTAAACTTTGATTAATTATATTATAAGGCAATAATGCGTTCTGCTTACCATTTATTGTTAAATGAGATTTTATATAATTATTACTAAAAATATCATACTCAATATTACTATCTATTTTTTTCTCTACTAAATCTTTAAAGTCTTTTATATCTAAATAAGATGCATCATCTTTTTTATCCTTCCATTCAAAAACATCATCCATATTAGATTTAAACTTGTCAAAGTCTAATTGGTTTAGGTCAAGCTGATAAGGTATAAGGGGTTCTCCCGACTTAACTTGTTCTGCTCTTTTTATAGAAATTGAATCTAAACTCGTGAATGGAGGTTGTTGTATATTAGAAAGTTCTTTTTTATAATTTTTGACACCCACAGTTAATGGAAATAAAATATCAGCAGAGTATTTTCCCGCCTTTAAATTATCGTTTATGATTTGCTTTACTTCTTCATTAGTTTTTAAGCCATAAAATAAATTTGACACATCAGACACAAGACTTGAAGGGTTAAATAATATTGGGCTAACAATGTTTAATTGAGCAAATTGATTGTAATAGAAACCGATTACATCGTAACTTTTGTTTTTGTATCTTACATTACTCCCGACTTTTAAACTGTATGGCTGATTGGGTTTAGATAGTTTTTTTAATTCCCTTGTACTTTTAATGTCAAATACAACAGATGTTTCAAATGATTTAACATCAAATGATTTAGATACTAAGTTTTTTATATCAAAAGTACCTCCATCATAAAGGGTTTGACTAAGTGTCAAGACATCATCAGAATCGTCTGATAACGCTCCTAAAGTGTAAAACGATGTATAGCCATCTAACAAGAATATATTATTTTTAGTCATCTTATGGTGCTTGATTTGATTTGTATGTAGGATTAACAATTTGGTCGTTAATCATATCTATTAGTTTTGCTCTTTTTTCTTTTCCGCTTTGTATTTCTTCTTGGGAAGATTGATATATTTTTTGCATCTCATTTGGATTAGGCTCGTCATTGTTTGTGTAAGTAACATTTTTAAATACATCCCCAATTAATATTTCTCTTAAATATTTATCTGCCTTATCCTCTGATTCGGTTACAGAATAACCTTTTTCTATATTCTTATCAACAACCCTTCTTCTTGCTTGTGATATAATTGCTTTGGGGTTTTTTGTTAGTATTAATTGAACATAGTCAATACCTCTATAAAAATACTCCACAATTAAATCTACTTTATCTTGTTCGGGAATTGCTCTTACATTTTGACCATTCAAAGTTAATACACGCTCTCCGTTAATAACACTTGAGGTGCAGTCCTCTATTCTTACGGAATTTCCATTCACATCTTCATACCTCATAAAAGATTCATCCCCCCTAAATGGAGATGGTAAATAAATCATTAGGTCTTTTGGTGCTTGTGTTGGCTTAACCATTCCTAATTTTTCATATCCTTTGAATGCGTTTTTAACATACTTCATTGATTCCGAACTCGCATCCTCCATAAATACAAGATTACTCCCCCAATCAAAAGAGGTTGTTAGCTTATTTACTCTATTGTCTTTATTATTCCAAAAAACAGAATTGTCATACAAAACCCCACCTTTTGATGTTTGTCCAACACCTCTAAAAAACCTACTATCAGAAGCAACAACACCTATTTTATTAAAATCCAAAGGCTCTCCATACTCTTTTACTAAAATTGGTGCGATATACATATTGCTTTGCCATTGAGAAAATTCTCCAACCCAAATTCTTGTTCTTACACCCGCAGATTGTAATACTTTACACATAGTTAAAACGGGTAATGCTTTTAAAAATCTTCCTTCACTTGTAGTTCCCCAATAACCAATATTATTTATATAAACATCTACAAATGGAGCAATACCACCACCAAGTCTTTTTCTGTACGCATATACCTTTTTTTCTGTTGAGGTAAATCTTAATCGCTTACCTCCCATTTTAGTAACTTGTTCTCCCGTTATTGTTTCGGGTACGAATAAGTTAAGATTTAATAAAAGAACCTTTCTTAGCTTATCGGGAAAAGCCTTTAGCATTTCGGTTGTTCCTTCTTGTCTTGGCTCACAAACAAATTTTTCGCCTTTTATAGTTGCAAAGTAAGTTTTCTTAAAATTTATATGTTTGTATGTTACATCATTAGGTGGTATTAAAGCATCGATTTCAGAACAATAATATTCTACGGGTCTAATTAATCCTCTTGATGCTTTACTAAAATCAAATATACCTTTGGGTATAGATGAGTATTCAATTCGTGCTTTTTTTAAATCTCCCCCTAAATCTAATTTTGATTCAACTTCATCCAAAAAACCATCTATTGCGGTAATTAGAGGAGGGAAAAAATATTGTCCTAAAATATTATCAATTTGAAACTGCTCTTGAACATTTTGATTACTGTTAGATGAGTATCCATAAAAATTAAATCCAAAATCTCCCGTTCCGCCACTACCACGTTGTAATTCGTTGTCAGTTAATACTCTCATTGAATTTGCAATAGCAGTAGCCTTGCCTTTTTCAGCATAGGCTTTTGGGCTTTCACTAAAAGCTATTTGGCTTTGTGATAATCCGCTAATTCTTTGGTATTTACTGTCTAATCCCATATTATCTAATTACACCTTTGTTTTTTTGATTAAAAGCCATTATTAGTGCTTCGGCTTCTGTTTTGTCAATATCACTATCCAAATCTCCTATTGGCATATTATTTTTAACATCAACTAATTTAAAAAACTCATCAACATTTACATCTTTCATTAATTCTCCTTTTTGACTTGAGGTAAACAAATCTAAAAATGATTCAATAGCTTCTTGTAGGGTTTTAGCGTTAGGTATTGGGTTTTTTTGTTCTTTGTTAATTCTGTAAGCAATATATGTATCTCTCATTGAAACCATTGCCCTTGTAGATACAAATGCACGAGAAGAATATCTATCTCTTGTTTCAATAGCGTTTCTTAATTTGAACAAGAAATTAAATATAAAAGTAAAATTACAAATAGATTTTTTGCCATTTAACTCAACCATAATACCACTCATTATTTGGTCTAATTCATATTGAGGGTCAATAATTAATTTATAAACACTTCCTACAAATCTATCTTGTAATGACAAATCTTGTTTAAAGTTTGCTTCATAATCAGCATCAGCTTCATTTAGCTTTGAGTTACCCGTTGCAATAACAAAAATATTTCCTTTTTCAACTAATTGTCCTCTACCATTCATTATAGATGGCGGAATTAATTTCTCTTTTCCTTCAACAACCCTATATTTGTAAGGGTCTTTTATTTTGGACAAACCATCATTAAGTACACCCGCAGAGTTTGGGTCAAGTTTTGGCAACTCATCAAGTAAAAGTAAAGCACCGCTATATGGCTTCCCGTTATTAGGATTTACCCCAAGACCTTTATTCCCATCTTCATCTAAATTACCAAATGCTTGTGTTAAACGACCTTCTTGATAGCCCTCAATAGTTTGACCACCAACAATTTGTAGTTCTCCCGTAAATTGGTTACAGTTAAGCGTAATAAGTTTATAATTTAAGGCATCTGCTATTTGACCCGAAATATATGTTTTACCCGTTCCCGCACCTCCATACAAATAAACATTGTTACCCGCTTCTGCATCAGAAAGTATTACTTCAAATATTCTTCTAACCTTTCCGCCTTCTGTTTTGGCTTTTATATTTTGAAAGTTTACAAGCGTAACAGTTTGACTTCTACCAATTAAATCAACAACATCTTTTTGTAAGTTACTAATACCGAACTTAGTTGATTTTACTTCGTCAGAAACAATATCTCTAACTTTATCATCTTGTAGAGTTACAGAGCCAACCGCTTTATCAAGTTGTGAACTTAATTTATTAATAAGATTTGAAACCTCATCGTCTGTTAAGTCGTCATCTAAATTTTCTAATGCAATTAACTTGTCAAGTTCGTCTTGATACGCATCTACTAATACGGGATTTGATTCGTTTGCTATTTTATCTTTTAATTCTTCTTTAGTTAAAGTCATTGTTTTGTTATTTAATATTTTCTATAAATTTTGAGCATATTTCTGCTTCGCTAATTAATGCTTTGTTAAGTTCTTTAATGGCTTTTTGATATTCTAAATTAAAAGTATCAAAAGCATTTGTTTTGTTTAAATATTCATCAAAACGAGTATCTTCTGACTTAATTATTAATTCATCGGATTTTTGAGTTGCAAAAAACCTAACTATTACCGAAAACTCTGTTCCATTAACAAACTTAAATTTAGCCTTCACTTGATAAGTAAAGTCTTGAGGTTTTATATTTTCACTACTAAACACACTTAATCTATAAGTAATTTCGTCTTGAGCCATACTACATACATAGTGAACAGTAACATATTTTAATTCTTCTATGTATAAGTATTTAGTTTTTCCATCAACTTCCTCTTTAAATCCCTTGTTTAAGACCTTATTCAAGTCCATAAATAAAGGTTGGTATCCAAATTCTAAAAGTTCACTTTCAACTTTTTCTTGTTCTCCTTCTCCTTCGCCTTCTCCTTCTCCTTCTCCTTCTCCTTCGCCTTCTCCTTCTCCTTGACCTTCGCCTTCTCCTTCGCCTTCTCCTTCTCCTTGACCTTCGCCTTGACCTTGACCTTCGCCTTCGCCTTCTCCTTCGCCTTCTCCTTCGCCTTGACCTTGACCTTGACCTTCGCTATCTTGTAAGTTAGGGTTATCCAAAAAATCAATTATTGACCCATTAGGGTCATCTTCTTGACCTACTGCCGATTCAAAAGGTTGCATACCTTCAATGTCAATAGTGTCGATAACGGGTGTAAATGGCTCTCCACCATCGAACTCATCACTTGCTATCAAGGAAACTAATTGAGAATCTGTTGTTGCATTATCTAACCCTAAATCTCTCTTTAATGTTTCTTTTGATGCATTTGGTAATGTTGAAACTAAAAGTTCGACATCTGAAACATCGTTAATTCCCGCAGACAATCCACTTTGACTTGTTATTCGTTCTAAAGTATTTAATATTCTTCCCATTTTAAAAAATTATTCCCCCAACTTCAAGCCTACTATCATCGGTAAACTTACTGAAAGATGTGTTATTTGTAAATTTTATTTGATTTGAATTAAATGCAGTAAATGATAAAGAAGCATCTTCAAAACCCCTTCTTTGCGAATCGGGTATAAACTCATAAAAAGAAAACCCATCGTAAGGAGTGTTGTTTTTTATAAACAAATTAAATTGTTGCCATTTTCTAATTACTATCCAAGAATAAACCTTTTCGGTTCTGTCTTTTAAATCGTTATAGCCCTCAATTTTAGATAAATCTAAATCATATTTTATTTGAAGATAACTTAGGTAATCATTAAACGGAACTTTATCAATACCAAATGGAGTAAAATCAATAGGGTTCTTAATATCTAAAAAGCAAGAATAAACAAAAGTTCCTTTTATTGGGTTGTCTGACTTTATTGTAGCACTACCAACTCCCGCATCATCTGTACGTTGTTGCCAAGATGTTGCAAAGAAATCAGCAAATCTTTTCTTTTTAGCAAAATAATGTAAATTGTTTTTAGCGTATGTTTCCCAACTAATAAATTTAGTATCAGTTCCGTGATAAACAACTAAAGGCTCTTTGGTTTCAGAATTAATTATTTTAGAAACCCCTTCGTAATTACCCGTTTCGTTTGCTACTTCCCAATCTCCAAACCAATTAATAAAACTTTCAGACCTAACTGCATCATATTCTTTTTTAGTTAATTCGGATTTTTCTCCATTTATTGATTTTCCTTTTCGTGGAGTTCTTTTTTCATTAATATCCCCAAATTCAACTGTTGTAGAGTTTATAAAGTTTTCTAAAAGATTTTCAAATGATGTATTGTTTAGTCGTATTTCATCTAAAGCTATCTCAAACTTTCTAATATCTCTTAAAGCAATTCCTTTTTGAATTTCAGATAAATACCTTTTTTTAATTTCATATCTTTTCCTTAATTCAGAAATCTTATTTACTAAAAATTTTTCTTCAAAAGATGGTTCTTTGGTTTCTACAACTTCTTTCTTAGGCTCTACTTC
>Ga0181400_1001403_pt1 | contig 9958 bp, 15 predicted proteins | sample 23SPOviralmetaG_FD_130129 | JGI IMG/M metagenome (GOLD analysis project Ga0181400, IMG submission 130129) | Marine viral communities from the oligotrophic San Pedro Time Series (SPOT) site, San Pedro Channel, CA, USA - 23 SPOT_SRF_2011-06-22 | ecosystem: Environmental > Aquatic > Marine > Strait... | reverse complement strand
ACAGAATAAAAATGCTATGTATGGTCAAATTGGTATGCACCATGATGGCAAAGGATGGAAGGTAAAGGATAAATCCAAAAAGGACTATCCTGAAACTGCAAAACACATTGAAAAACATGTAGTTCCTCATATGAACAAACATATGGGCAAACCATCTGGTGACTATCATAAAGATAAAGATGCTCACGGCAACCATTATATTCCACATAAAGGCACCCAGCCTATCCGTGACCATTATGCAAAGGATAGAAACACACATTATATTCAGATTGGCAAATCTGGTCTCCACCATATGTCAAAGGATCATGGTAAACTTGGTACTCATGAATTAAACGGAGATACTCGTTTCCGCGTACGTGTTAAATACCATGGAACAAATAAAAAGACCAATAAGGTAAGTTACAGCCATACTGTTACAATGGAACTAAAGAATCATAAAGCATCACATGTAGATCTGGATCACCATTCAGAACATTTAGGTAAAACACACGGCAAACATGAATAGTTTTAAAACATATATTCTTGAAGCAAAGACGCCCAAATGGAAAAAAGCAGGGCCGGATGGTGAGCAAGAAATTACCTTTCCTACAGGTAGAAAGTTTAAAATAGAAAAACAACTTGATCAAAATGAGCGGCATCAACGTGGCGAATATAAGGTCATGGAATGGGATTCTAAAACTCGTGATTGGGAATGGCATGAAACATATAGTCCAAAATGGTATGCTAAAGAGAAAGTAATGGAATTGGGCAAGTATGACCAAAAGGGAAAAAAGGTAGGATGAAAAAATTTAAACAACATTTACATGAATCTAACTTTGGTTTATACGAGGGAACCACAGTACCACTTGATCAGCCAATGATTGAAATTGATGAGGATCAGGAGCCAGAACTTAATTCACCAAAGCGTGGTGGAGATAAAAAGTACATTGTATATGTCCGGGATCCTAATACAAAGAATATAAAAAAGATCCAATTCGGAGACGACACGGGATTGTCTGCAAAGATTAATGACCCAGGTGCTCGAAAGAATTTTGCAGCCAGACATAACTGTGCTGATAAGAAAGATAAAACAAAGGCCGGCTATTGGGCATGTAGATTACCAAAATATGCCAAACAATTAGGTCTTAAAGGCGGAGGTTCATTTTTTTGGTAGTTCCGTATAACGACACAAACATGGGTCTCAGAATATTTGACGTACTAGCCGAGAGCTCAGAGTACGTGTGGCACCGTGACAAAGAAAGTAGAGAAATAGAGGTTATTTCCGGTGAAGGTTGGCAGTTTCAAGTTGAGGATTGTTTACCTTGGTTATTAACTAAAGGGATGAAGTTTACAATAGAGTCAGGTGTATACCATAGGCTTTTAAAAGGTGTAGATAACCTTGAAATAAGAATAAAAGAAATAACTTAGCAATATAAATATCAAAAATAACCACATTAAATTTTTAGGGATCTAATAAAATGGCTTTTACAGACAGAATTAAACAGTTAATGTCGGCGCATCTTGATGCCGAACTTATGGAAGGTCTTAAACAGGACCGTTATATGCGTGCCCATGGTAAAAAAGCCTCGGGTAGCGGAACATGGATGTTTACCACCAAAAAAGATGGTGAAGTAAACCTCGACAATGATAAAGAGGTATTCCAATCCGGCCCATCTATGAAACTTGCAGATGCTGCCAAAAAAGCAATGGATGCTCTCAATTCAAAAACAATTTATGTAATGGAAGCTAAATTAGATCCAGTTGGCAAAGAAGATGATGATGTGGACAATGATGGTGATGTAGATAAATCCGATAAGTATCTTAAAAAGCGCCGGGCTGCAATCAAAAAGGCTATTAATACAAAACCAGCAATGAAAGAAGCAGTCAAAAAGCAAAAAGCAAAACTACTGCCCGTCAAAGGTTCTGTAGATGATGCAAATGATGTGGCACAAAAGGCGACTGGCGAATCAGCAGATCCTGCAACCGTACGTATGTACAAAGATAATCCACATATGATGGGTCAAAAAGGACCAGGTGGATTGCAATCACTAACCAAAAAAGCTCAAAAGAAAGTCAAACAGGCTATTGGCAAAGATGCCATGAAAAAAGAAGAAACAGAGAATCTCAAAGAATACAGTGAAAGTGAGATGGGCAAGGAAATGGTTAAGTTGAATGCCTCTTGTGGTAGTAAACACGAGATGTATCAAAAAATGAAAGAAAAATATGGTTGCTCCAAGGAAACATTTGAAGGACTTTATGCATCATATTGTGGTTCTGTTAATGAAGCAGCAACACCTCAAATGATGAAAGCCGCAAATGAACTTGAGTCATACGCAAAGAAAAGCGGTGGCATTGATAAAGCGGACTTTATGAAAGCTGCAAAGATGTTGGCGTCCGGTAAGGCTGGAACAAATATTGTCAAGTTTGTAGATGGTCTTGATACAGATCCCCGTGAAAAGGTTATTACAGTTATGGGGAAACATATGGGCAATAAAACTGTTGGGAAAATGTTTGGTGTTAACATCCGTGAGGAAACTGAACAGCTTGACGAATCAACTCAAATGATGGAAAATCTAGCTGACGCAATTGATAATACAGATTTGGCTAAACTCACAGTAGAAGAGTTATCTGAAATCGAAGAAGGTATTATTAAGGCACTAGGTGTCGCCGCCAAAAAGACTGTAGGTGGTGTTGCTAAGGGTGTAGGTGCTGTCGCTAAGGGTGTTGGTAAGGCAGCTAAATCGGCAGTCATTAATAAACAAGGTAATGTCCGTGGTACACAAGCGGCTAGGACTGACTCGGCGACTAACAAGGCTAATAAAGTTGCTGATAAAATGCAACGAAATAAAGATGCGGCCGATAGATTAAAAGCGGCTCAGGACAGAATTAAAAATCTTGCTCCTAAAAAACCATTGGCGGCAAGTTATAATGAGGACCTAAACGAAATCGGAAGTAACTTTGAAACAAAACCGAATGAAAAGAAACTTGCTGATCTAGGTCGTAAAATGATGGATATGGGTCAAAAGGAAAAGAATGATGCTCTTTCAAATGCATATGCCAGACTTGGTGACGCATTGACAAGATATGGTACCACATTTGGTGCCAGAAATATAAAAGACTTGGAAAAGAAAACTGGCATGAAACAAGCCATTATTATGGATCTTATGAAAAGAGCTGCAAAGCATAAGTAATAAATAATAGTAGTCATTACAAAATATAGGAGAACTAAGATGGCTTTATGGGGAAAAACAGATGCCGTGGGATCAATCCCAAAATGGCTAGAGGACGATGTAAATAACACAAACAAGTCGAACGACAAAGACTTGTGTGTATTCTTGGACCTTGACGAAGCTCAGGTTGAAGGAAACAGAGACATTGGTTTGAAAACACCAGGTTGGAACATTTATACAACCTATGTGAATGCCAATGGTGACACTCGTCGGATTATCGAACCATTGGTTGCAATGAAAGTTTCTGCATCTGATGCTGGCGATAACGACTCCATCGCAAATAGCTAATAACAGTTAATATATAATGAAATTGACAGAATCAACCTTCGTATTGTTTGCGATGAAGAATTATGATAATCCTCAATGCTCGGACATTTCAGAGTTTGAGGAAGACATGAAAAGATTTCAATATTTAAGAAAGCTTTTCGGTCGATATCGTCAAGACGGAGAATTGAAAGAAAGGTTGATCATTAATCATTTGATCGTTATATACAACGTATTTGGTCCCTCCGCAACCAATATGTTGTTCATGAAGCTACATGAATACCATGAGTATTTAAAACCATTCGTCTCGTATTTAAATTTTATGCCAACGGTAGTATTATACGAGGATACTGTTCTCAATAGAGACAGCATTGTTGGGGATGAATCAATTGTTGAAACACTTAAGGAACTCTAAATGGTAGTTGATCTATTTTTAGTATATCAGTTTATCAGAAGACTTGTAACTCCCTTTAATAAATGGGAGGCGTATGAGCTTGGGATAATTGATGATAAGGGAAACATCCTTCGAAAGAAAAGAGACCGCACTCCAGAAGAAAGAAGAAAATTTGGAGTGTTTGATATTATGATTTTAAAACTTAAAAAACTATTGGCAAAAATTCCAGGAGGCACTACCAAGTTAGCTTCCTATGCCACAGCCCTCTGGCTGATTAGAGAATGGAATCATTTCTCAAGCGAATCGCTTCTTGTAGAGGACGTATCCGAGGATCAGATCGACGAATCAATTGATAAATTTATCAACGAGCGTCTGATCCCTCTCTTAAACAAGGATACTTAATTATGCCATTACCAAGAAATAATTGGGGCAGTTCCTGGCCGTTGGCGGTTACGGCCTGGGTTGATGAAATTCTTAAATATGTTGTTGGCCTTACTACAGTCAATGAAAATATTCCTGAAACCAATCGTGGAAAACTTGACACAGATGGAAATGGTTCCGTTAACTTAAGTGATGTTTTGGTATTGCTTAGAGTTCAAGTTGGACTGAGGGAACCAACAACTGATATCGTTAATGATTATCTAGCAAAACATGGTTATCATGTTCTTAGAAAAGGACGATATTTTAATACTGAAGTTGCTAACCAAACATACTTTTTAGGGTTTGAGGAAGTTAATAACCCTGCTAACCCTGAGACAGCTGATCATTTAAGTACAGTTCATGGCGGAACAGCCATGAGTATGAATATGGTTCGAAAAGAATTCAAACTCACAGACCAAGATGTTGCAACTACCTCATCAGTAAGTGAATTTCGAGGTGCAGACGTCAACATTCCAGCATCAGGTTCAGGCTCATTTGAAGACTATTACGGCGCATCTGGTCGTGTTATTGGTCTTTATACATATGATATTACCAGAACAGATAAGCAAAATAATGGCTATCAAGAGGTAGTACTTGACACTCCGTCAGACTTTGTACCTGGTAACCCTGGCACTATGATGTGGAAGGGCGGCTCCGAGGCTGGTTGGGTATATAGAATCTACATTGGTTATAAGAACGGTGACGCTGGTACCGCCTGGAGAGGTGATTTTCAGATAGATGATATTAATTTACGAGATTCAGATAATAACCGTGTAAAAACTTGGACCTTTGCTTCCTCTTCTGAAAACTGGACACAGTTGGATGGCAGAGCCGATATCGGAGAAAACTATAATGCTAGAGGTTTAAACGAAGATATACTTGATGTAATTGCGGAACCAGATTGGATTTCGATTTCCAATGGAACTACTGCCCAGAGATGGAATAGAGATTCTAGTGGTACCCCATCAAATAGTACAGGCGTGACATTTGATTCAAATGATTCTGGCAGCTTTTATTTGTATGCTGAAACAACCTCTCCGACAACCTATAGTAGTAATTTTTGGATGAAATCTCCTCAGATTAAGTTTCCGACTGGCGGATGGACTAAACTTGCTTGGCAGTGGGCTTGTTATTCAGCTATTAGTGTAGGACAAGACAACCAAGGTGCATATTCGGTTTATTTAGTTGCTGAAAGAGATCTTAGTAAACAACCTATAGCTCAACAAATTGCAACTGGTGGTTCGTTAAATAGTACTACTGCAAGACGTTCCAGATTTCCAATTGGTTGGACATTTCCTTCTGGTAGTTATCACGTAGGTACTGGTCCAACTGGGGTCTATAATTTTGGTCGAGTACCAGAAGGAACAGACTTTAGACTATATCTTAGATACAGAAACGGAACCTCAGGTACCTCCTATCGGGGTGATTTTCAGGTAGGTCAGATTCAGCTTTTGGATGGAACTGGTTCAAGTAAGTATAATATAGGATTTGGATCAGTTTGGACTGGAAGTGCTCCTAAAGGTGGGCCGTGGTTTACATTTAGTAATAATACTCACCGGTTTATTGACGCCTGGGAAGATACATTAGGCAAATGGGTGACAATGGCCGATGGTGTCAGCAACGGCACAAACTATCAGTGGAATAAAGACTCTGGTGGTACAAGTTCCACCCAAACCGGTATAAATCCACCCTCTGGCGATTATGAACCTTACATATATGCAGAAACCTCAGGTACATCTGGAACAGTCCTTGGAAATTATTATTGGACAAGATCAAGAGTATATACTGTGCCTACGGGAACACGAAACGGTCAAGGCATTACCAATATGGATATTTGGTATTTTGCCTATGGTGACAATATTGAAGCTGGAGCACTTGATGTTTTTGTTGATTATGATAACCAATATGGACAGGATACATTCTAATGAAAAAAATTAAAGTAGAAGAACCAGTAAATAATGTAGGCGGTGGAAATATTGCTGGACTTGGTGTGGGACCTCAAGGCGAACCTGGGGTAACACCAAAGCAACAGAAAAAATACAAAAAGAAAAATATTTTAAAATTTAAAGATTATTTGGAAGGAGATAAACCATGATCACATTAGAGCAATTCCAGGCAATGATTCCCAGAAATAAAGAGGCGGATGCTTGGTTTGAGGCGGCAACGGAACTTTTTGATGCCTATGATATTAATACTCCAAATCGAATTGCAGGATTTATGGCTCAATGCGCCCACGAATCCGCAGATTTTACTCGGTTGGAGGAAAATCTTAATTATAGTGAAAAAGCACTTAATGGTGTCTTTGGTCGCTATTTTGGAAAAGGAAAAAGAGATGCTGCAGAGTATGCACGTAATCCTGAAAAAATTGCAAACTATGTTTACCAGGATGAGTTCCGATCTAAGCGAGGAGCAATGGGTAATGTTAATGACGGCGACGGCTGGAGGTTCCGTGGACGCGGTATCAAGCAGCTCACTGGCCGTAACAATTACACGGCATTTGGAAAAACGGTCGGAATGTCAGCAGAAGAAGCAGCCGATTATGTAGCAACACCTAAAGGTGCTATTGAATCCGCATGCTGGTTTTGGAAAACAAATAAACTTGAAAAGTGGGCCGATAAAGGTGACAATGTAGGGTTGACAAAAAAGATCAATGGTGGTACAATAGGTTTAGATGATCGTAACCGTCGTTGGGAGGAAGCATTGGCAATTCTAGGAGGAGAAGTTCCAGCCCCCGCTCCTACCGCAGCACCAAAAGCTACAGGTGTAAGAACTCTTCGTAAGGGTATGAAAGGTGATGATGTTGCTAAAATGCAAAAGGCTATTGGTGTAGGTGCTGATGGTGATTTTGGCTTTGGTACACTAACCGCAGTTAAGAAATGGCAATCATCTAATGGTCTTACGGCTGATGGTATTGTAGGTCCTGCAACACAAGCTAAAATGTTCGGTTGATATAAATAGTTTTGATAAAAATAGGAGATACCAATGTCGGTTGAAAAGATAATTCGATCCGCAATAGAGGAAAAGCCACTAGAGATGAAGGAAGCACTTGATTTAGAAATGAATCAACGTGTAAGTCTTGCTCTTGAAGGCTATAAAAAGAAAAAAATGGCTGAAAATGATGATGAAGCCGAAGGTGACACAGAAACATGTGATCATTGCAACGGTACTGGCCATCATGAAGATGATGGTGAAAAGGTTAAATGTAAACCTTGTAAAGGAACCGGTAAAGTTGCAGATGACGATGATGACGATGATGATGATGATGATGATGAGGTAAAGCAGGATGTAAACGAATCAGATGAGTTTGAAGCTGATAAGGTACATATGTCCAGAGAATTGGCCAAAAGAGCTCGTGAACGTGGTGACTATAAAGTCGCACAAAAACATGACCGTGAACAGGAAAAGCATGCTATCCGTCAACACGGCATATCAAAATAAAAGGAAAATATTATGTCAGTAGAAAATATGATTAAATCGGCGATTGATAATAGCCCAGTTGATTTTCAGGATCAATTCGGGTCAATGATGGCAGATCGAGTAAAAGATGCTTTATCTGCTAAATATAATGAAATGTCTGCTGGTGCGGTAGAAATTGAACCAGAAGTCGAAGCACCAGAAATGGAAGCTTCGGCTGAAGTAGAGACCTCAACTGATGAGGTGAACTCGGAGGTATAAATGTTTAGCGGTGTTAAAATCGCTTTTGTTTTTGTAATTTTGGCAACAGCTGGAAGTGGTTACTTATACATTACAAAGCTTCAATCTGATTTACAAACAGCTAGAGCAAATGTAGCCAAAATGGAGGTTGCTGTGGCGACTGCAGAAGCTAGTGTAAAAACACTAAAAGAAGATGCGGTCAAAATAGCAGCTTTAAATCAAAAGCTAAATGCTGATCTTCAACAGGCTGAGGCCTATGGTGATGACCTCAGATCGAAATTGAGTCGGCACAACCTTACAACTCTGGCATTAAAAGAGCCAGGTCAACTTGAAGGAAAGATGAATGGTGCGACAGCAAAATTATGGCGTAGGCTCGAAAAGGACACTGGCGGTCCTGGCGATACTCCTCTTCCTCCCTGGCTGCAGCGCCCTACTGCTGGGGAAACCGGAACCGGAAGTACAGGTAGTAACACAGATCCAGAAGACGACAGTGCCGACGGTAGCACGCCCGAAACCAATACGACTAACTGACACACAATTATATGTGGTCAATCAAGATAACCTCGAAGAATTCTTAAAAGAGTTCGAAGAAAAAAATGGTAATGTAGCCTTCGTGGCATTTAGTGTAAAGGACTATGAAAATCTTTCGTTAAATATTGCTGAGTTGCGCCGATATATTGGCCAACAAAAGGAAATTATAATTTATTATGAAGATGCAACAAGGCCTGAGCCTTCATCAGAATAAATAGTAATATTAACCAGTACGGGGTACCTTTTCGGTGGCGGAAGATAATAAAGACTTAAAAACAGACATTGCGCTGATTAAAAAAGATATTAAACAAATTGAAAAATTCTTCAATAGGTTTGAAACAGCAATTGAAACGATGTCAGATATCGGACAAAAGGTAGCAGTTCAAAGTGAGATACTCAAGAACACTGCTGATAAACTTGACGATATGGAAGATAGAATTGAATCTCATAAGAAGGAAGATGTTGCTCGTGCCGCTATCCTAACTGATAGGCTGGAACAATATAGAGTATCATCAAAGGAAGACCACCAACGATTATCAGATCTGAGTGCAAAAAACAGAGAACAACGTAATCAAGAAATTATGGGTGAATTATCTAAATTAAATGGTAATTTGGAAAGAAAAATGGATGGTCTTTCCTCAAGGATTGGTAAACTTGAGAATTGGAAATACTATATGATGGGACTTGGAGCCGCCGTTTTGTTCATAGTAGTTAAATTTATTGTACCTACGATAAGTATTACTTAGTATTACCTTAAGGACATAGTCCTATTATATCAAACACCCAACCAACTGTCAACAACTAATTTGTAAAAAAAGATAAAAAAAATGGTTGACTTTTTAGTCAGCCTGTTTTATTATGTATAGTATCCTCGATGAAAAAGGTATTATTTGATTATGGTAGACTTTGTAGACCTACAATACGCCCAACTACTTTCCGGTAGACTTGAGCAATTTAAGATTAGACACACTAGTCCTTATAAAATTAACTTCAGATGTCCTATCTGTGGTGATTCCCAGAAGTCAAGGTCGAAGGCCCGCGGTTGGCTGTTAGAGAGAGACAATAAGTTCTTTTATTATTGTCACAATTGCGGTGAGAGTCAAACGTTCTCTACGTTTCTTAAGACAGTTGACAACGTTGCCTATAAGGATTGGGTGGCGGACAAATATGTAAAAAAAGATAAAAAGGATACAACATCTAGTATACTAAATAAATTTTCGGCACCGGTCTTTGATACTAAAAATCCTTTGAAAAAATTAAAAAAGATCAGTCAACTGCGGTTTGATCACCCCATCAAAAGATATATAGAGAGTAGGGCAATTCCTACTGATTCACATTGGCGTTTATATTATGCTCCCAAATTCAAAACATGGGTCAATGAGATCATACCTAATAAGTTTGAGAATATAGAAAAAGACGAACCAAGATTGGTCATGCCATTTTTTGATGAGAATGGCAAGATGTTTGGTGTCTCAGCCAGAGGATT
>Ga0181400_1001402_pt1 | contig 9960 bp, 9 predicted proteins | sample 23SPOviralmetaG_FD_130129 | JGI IMG/M metagenome (GOLD analysis project Ga0181400, IMG submission 130129) | Marine viral communities from the oligotrophic San Pedro Time Series (SPOT) site, San Pedro Channel, CA, USA - 23 SPOT_SRF_2011-06-22 | ecosystem: Environmental > Aquatic > Marine > Strait... | reverse complement strand
GAAATGAAATATTAAATGTGAATAAAAGTTATATATATATAGATGTTGATATTGTAATAACTAATAATTTTGTTAATAATGTTTTTGAACAATATAAAAGTACAGATTATGACTGTTTAATTCAATTTAATGGTACTAATTGTTGTACTGGATTTTTTTCAATGATACCGAATGAAAAAACAAAACAAATTGATTTAAATTTTTTTAAAAAACATAATTATAAAAAATATTCTCAAGATCAAGAATTTTTTAATGATATAATTTTTAAAAATGAAATTCTTAATATTAAATTTTTAGAGAGATATCACTATCCTAATGGTAGCTTTTATTATAAAAATTATAAAACAATAGATAATGAATGCTATATAATCCATTTTAATTGTATTATAGGTTACAGTAATAAAATTAATAAAATGAAATTTTATAAAAAATGGTATATTAACTGATATATTACAGTATATAGAAAACACAACAAATATATAAATAGGGTAATTTTAAATGTGAAACGGGTTAAAATACATTATCCCACATACCTCCTATAAACCGAATAGGATTTTCAAAATAAAAAATACTATGTAAATCGCTTGTATTTATTCCTTTATAATAAAAAGATAAATTTTTGTAAACATAAGGAGTTTTTACTATTGCATCTGTTAACGAAGAGTCATAATAAATCTTATCATATACGCCATTTTTATAATAAACACGATCTGTGAATCTAGCTAGTTGCTCATTTAATTTTATATTTCTTCCGAATCTAGGTGCAAATCCCAGGTTTAAAAAAATATTTTCTTTTTTTGAATCACAATTAACATAATTGTACAAATCTTTTTGAAAGTATTCAAGATTATCTTTTCTTTTAATAATATTAACGGGATCCATAGATAAGTCATTTGATATATAATCAAGAATAAGTGTTCCTTCATTTTCACCATCTTTTACGTATGTGTTAATTTCGCAACGAGTAACTTCTTTTTCATTATTCAAAAAAACAGGACTAGAACAATTATAATAATTAACACTAAGAATATATTCTTCTTTGCTATCTGGAAATAATTTAATAGGTATTAATGATAAATTTGAAGTTTTTTGAATGTCTCGATTAATAAAGTCAACCATAGAATTGTCTAATTTGAAATTGACATATGTACTCGTAGGATTTACTGTCATAGGAACATTAAATGTATTCTTTGTAATAGAATTATAAGTAAGAATTGGCATACCAGTAAGTATACCTCTATAAACAAATTTTACAAAATCAATCATTCTATATAATAATATAAAATGGTTTTAAGCTATTTATAACGAATTATTAACAATGTCATAATACATTTGTAACAAAAAACTACCAAAATCATCTCCGTGTTGAGCCATTTTAATAGAAAATAAAATTAAATCTTTTTTAACAATATCAGGGTAATCGGTTTCTAACAATATTTTTGATACAAATTCATTATTTGCGTGTAAAATTTTGTGACCGATTGTATCGAAGTTGGGTAAAAATCCAGAAATTTTCATAACAATTTCTTTACCAATTACTTTTTCTTGAACTTCTATAAAATGATTGAGTTTTTGCAATTTAATATCTAAAAAAGATTCGTGACCATCGTCATGATTATAAGGTAATAATACTTTTGGTTGAATTCCTTTTTCAATATGAACGTGATCAATGTTCTGATCTAGATTAATTTTATCACTAGTAAATGGAAAAAATGTTTTTGGAATAGTATTAATCTTTGTTTGTAGTGCCAAACTAGAAACACCTAAACAAAAACATATATATTTTTTAAACATAAGATTACACTATATAAAAAAAAGTTCTAAATATCTTATTGTAATTTCAAATATATATCTGTTAAAATATTTAAAGGTTTTTAATAGATATATATAATGCTTTTACGACTATTGTTTTTATTGACAAGTTGTTATGGATGTTCTTTGGTTTTACCAATTAAAAAAAACGTAATGTTTTTTCCTGTACAAATTAGTTACAATGATCTACTTCCTGTAGATTTATATTCAAATTTTCAAAAGTCGTTATTAAATCAGGACATAGATGTAATTAAATCATCAGGAAACATTGAAGAGGATTTAACAAAATTAGAATCTCTAATTGCAAAAAATGAGAGTATTACATTATTATCGCATTCAACTGGTGTAAATAATTTATTTAAGATATGTAATAAAATAGAAACAATTGATAACATAGTATTAGTAGATCCAATTTTATTGAAAAATACGCAAGATCGATTTACATTTGATGAAAATTTTGAAGATTATATTAGTGATCTTATTGAGAGTGATAAATTTTCGTTATTAAAAGATATGGTTTTTAAAAAGAAAGGTAATACGGGTTTGGATTTGAAGAATGTAGATAATATATTATATATTTCATCAAAAAAATCAAACCGATGGAAAATATTACCACCTATTCCTCCTATTAAACGAATATTTATGGATTACAACTTAATTAAAAATAAAAATAAGAAAATGATAACAATACCAGAATACGGTCATTTTGATGTTTTAGATTCACAATGGGCAGATGCAATTCATGGTTCTTTGAGTAAAGGTACAAATAATAGAGATCAAGTAGAAAAATATCACGAAGAAATTGCTAGATATATAAATGAACTTTAACCCGTTAAAAAATGACAAATAAAAATATTTACTTATTAAAAATATGAAAACCTATTCATTTTTAAATTCAATGAGTTTAAAAACGAACAAAACACCGTCAAGAATTATGGTACCACGTATGGTGAATCCTTTAGTAGGAATTGATATGGGAATACCTTTGAATATAATTCAAAATGTATTTACAAATCTACATTATGGATATGATATAACAACTTTCAAAGCAATATTATTGCAGTTTTTAATAGGATATTATACTTATGGAAAAGATCGATATAGAGATGCATTAGTATATGAAACAAATAAATATGATACGCCCAAAAAAGAATTGTTTGAATATTTAATAAAATACAAAGATTTGTATAAACTATCTTATGATGCAAGTTTTATTTTTATTGTATTTATTTTATTAATGGATGATAACATGATAAATAATATACCCTTTATTGCTTTATTATTATCAACGGATTATTATAATAAAATAAAAAAATTAGGACCATTAATAAAACCAACATATATTGCAGTTATGTGGACATTTTCAGCTGCAGTTTTGCCTGCAATTATGCACGATCATAATTATTCAATATTAAATTATCCAATAGACTATTTACCTTGTGCAATGACAATGTTTTCCTCGAGTACAATATTAGATATAAAAGATATTGAAGAAGATAAAATAAATGGAGTAAGAACAATACCTAGTGTATATGGATTAGAAAAGTCACAAATGTTAACAATATTTTTATTAGGATTATCGTCATTATTAGTAGGGTTAAATCCAAACTATTTGGAGAACCCACTACCAAATTCAGTATATGAATTTATTAATTTATTTCTAGCAAGTTATGTTTTTATGCAAAGCAATACAATAAGATTATATGTATAAATATACAAATAATACAACGTGAGGACGACGAGATTTGAACTCGCAACCTTTGGATTTGGAATCCAACGCGCTACCGTTGCGCCACATCCCCTTTACATTCAAATAATTAAAATAAAAAAACACAATTATATATATTATGGCATTAGTAGATGTGAAAACTAAAATAGATTTATTTGACAATTTAATGGAAGATAATATAGATTTATTTGACAGTAAAATAGATATAATCGAAAAACCAGTAACACCAAAATGGCAACCAATTGAATGTATAATATGTTTTGAATATATTGAAGCCCCGCCTGAACATTACACATTTATTTGTGAACATAAAGATAATATGCATGAACACTGTATAAAAAATTTAAAAACTTGTCCAATATGTAGAAAAATATCATTAAAAGCAGCTTTTTCATTAATCGACGATTCTTTAAATGATCCGAATTTACAAGATTCATTCGAAAATAGCAGTAATTCTGATACCATAAGAGATATGAATGCTATTACTCGTATAAATTCTCATCGATTACGCTGTAAAGCGAAATTAATAACTGCTGTTTGGACCCTTTTTGCATTTATATTATCTTTAGTAATATGGGTTCTTGTTAGGTAAAAATTGAATTATATTTTTATTGTTTTTATTTAAAATTATAAAAATGACTTATTGTGAGAATTATTTATGCTTTCCTTGTTTATGTATTATGTATTTTTGTGGAAAATGTTATGAGTGTTGCTGTTGTACAAAATTTTCTGAAATTGAACCTGAAGGTCACTCATCATCATAATATCCGCAAGTATATAAAACATACCATTCACCAACTCCAAATACCGCAATATAAAAAAGGTTTAATATCATTATTATATATTATTTTTATTTTTTATAAGGTTTATATTTAACACTTATTACTTTACCTAACATAACCAATTGATTCGAATCCATGACAGCAATACGTCCCAAACCTGCACATTGATCAAATGTTTCCAAATAAATGGGTTGTTGAGGAACAAATTCAATTTCTGCATTTTCTCCCTTTTCTAAGAAGTCAGGATTATCTATCTTTTGATCTCCTGTTTTTTTACTCATTTTCCAAACAATATTTGTCATTTTACAAGCAGACTTAGCGGTTCGCACGTGAACTAATGGTGAAAATCCACGCTTTAATTGACCAGGATGTTCTTGAACAGCAACTTGACAAATAAAGCTTTCAACTGGCTCACATAATGCCTGTTTTTGCAAAGTAATAATATCACCAACTTTTGGCATATTTGTTTTATCCAAACCTTTCATATTCATACCGATGTTATCGCCAGGTTTAGCATCAGGCCAAGTTTTATGATGCATTTCAATACTAAATATTTTTAAACCATCTAAACCACGAGGAACAACACGAATAACATCACCTGCAGTTAATGTACCTTGTTCAATACGACCGGTAATAACATCACCTACACCTTTGATTTTGTAAATACCGTTAATAGGAATACGAACATCTTTATCAGGAAATCGCTTTGGTGGTTTAACCAACTTTTCAAGAGCATCATATAAAGTAAATCCTTCAACAACAGTATCTTTATTTAAGTTAGCCTTCCATCCAGTATACCAAGGCATTTTATCTGTTTTTTCTACAAGATTTTCACCTTCATATCCAGAATATGGAATAAAAGCAACTTGCTTTGGTTTAAATCCGGAAGCAGTAATCATTTTTGTCATTTCTTCTTTAATTTCATTGAAACGCTGTTCAGACCAATCACATGAATCCATCTTGTTTACACCAACAATAAGTTTCTCAATACCAAGAAGACCTAACAATTTGGCGTGTTGACGAGTTTGTCCTTGAATTTCGCCAGTAGAATGATCACCTCTAGCAATGGCAGTTTCAAAACCACCCGTAGCAGCAGGTACCAATAACAATGCAGCATCTGCACATCCAGCTCCAGTAATCATATTTTTAACATAATCTCTGTGACCAGGTGCATCAACAATAGTATAATGATAGCTTTCAGTATAGAATTCTTTTGTAGTGCAATTAATAGTAACACCACGCTCACGTTCTGCTTTATCACGATCCATATAATAAGCAAAAGCAAATGAACTTTTTCCTTGTTGATCTGCTTCAGTTTGAAGCTTTTCCATATCACGAGCAGAAATACCGCCTAATTTAAAAATCAAATGACCAGTTGTAGTGGATTTTCCGGCATCCACATGACCACAAACTACAAGAGAAATATGTTGCTTAGCAGTTTCACTCATACTTTAAAATAATATAAATAATATTTTTATATTGTTTTTTTATTATCAAAATTTAATAATCGCCATCATCGTCATCAATATTCATAAGATTCTCATCTAATAGATCTATGATTAAATGAACTCGCTCTTCATTTGATTCATTTTTAACAGAATGGGTTCTTCCGTTGTTAATTTCATATACATGTCCTTCTTTCAAATTTTTGGTTTCATCACCAACACTAAAAGATACATTATCATTAGTTATAATAGGAATGTGAATTCTATGACCTTTTTCAAGAATAAATGCAACTCTATCACGATGTGGAGGGATTTCACCATTTGGTAGTAATTTCGTTAAAAGTGCTCTAGCAATAACAAAATGATCATAATTATGATATTTTTTACCCAATTGTTTGAGTTCATCAAGTTCAAATTGAATTTTTTTTTTAATATCAATGTTATGTTCCACAATTTCATTTGGTGGAGATCGCAAAGGAATAATTCCACGATTTTCATATGCAAGTAAAATTACTTTTACATCTTTATGTGTTGGCCCTCTCCAGCTTGGATGACAAAATGTATCTTTATGTTCTTCAACTATTTTTTTAATGTTATCAATATTAATTGAGCCAAGTTCAATAAAGTTACCATCAAATTTAGATTTAGTATTTCTATTCATATATTAATATTTATTATATTAATACATAATATAATAAATGAATAAAGTTAATTTGTTGATTTTGGGTGAACAAAAATGTGGTACAACAACCTTAAAAAATGTTTTAAATAATCATTCTGATATTAATTTTATATTAAGAGAAATGCATGTATTTGATTTTGATTTAGATCCATATGAAAAATATGGTCCATTAATAAAAGATGTAAAATATAATGGCGAATGCACACCTCTATATTTATATAATAAACAATCTATTACTAACATTTTAAAATATAATCCAGAAACAAAATTTTTAATAATATTAAGAAATCCCATTTTAAGAGCAAAATCTGCACATAGTATGTTGTTTAGACATAAGCGAGAATATAGAACATTTAATGAAGCAATAGAACAGCAAATTACATTATTAAATGTTGAAGAAGAAACCGCTTTTGTTCGAGCTAGAAAACATTATTTAAAAAGAGGATTTTATGTAGATAGTATTAAAAGATTGTTCGAATATGTTGATAAAAAAAATGTTCACATTATCATTTCAGAAAATATTTGGACAAATCCCGAGGAAGAATTAAATAAGATTTTTGATTTTCTAGAAATTCCTAAATTAACTATTGATTTTCAACATAAAAACAAAGGTCATTATGATAATACTATTGATCCGGAAATTTATAAAAAACTAGATGATTTATATAAACCAAAAACAAAGGAATTAGAAGAATTGTTAGGTATATCTATTCCGTGGTAATTAATTATTATATTCACCAACGTTTATAATTTTATCTTTCAATATTTTATATTCTTCACTATTTTTATCTAATAATAATGCATCTTCCATATCTTTAAAAACACCTTCAATGTGAATATTTTCTTTAATACAATCAATAATATTAGGATTTTTCATAATTTCATTAAATATATCTTTTTCTTCTTTATAATTGATCGATTTAACTGATTTTTTCAAATGCAATAACAAGTATTTTTCAAAACCTAAGTTATCAACAACTTCGTTAATAAGTTTTTGATTTTCATTCATTAAATGATTAACAATATAGTTTGTTAATTTGTCACTAGCTTTTTTATCTTTTTCATAATACAAAACACTTTGCGCCAAATATAGATTAGAAAAGATATCGGCCATTGTTCCAGATAACATTTGCTCTTTTTTAATTGATCCTCCTTTTAATGCAACAAAATTAGTTAAACAAGCGAAATTTACAACTTGCTGTTCTAGTGTTTTTGAAAATGACAAAGAAAATGATTTTAAATATAAAAGTATACTGTGATTTAAAATTTCATTAAAGTTCTCTTTAAACGAATTAGCATCATTATTCAGAATATCATTTAAAACAGGAAATATATACGGATGACTTTTGTTGAGTCCTTGTCCAAATATAATAAGTGATCTTGTAAGTGTGTTAGATCCTTCAACAGTTATTCCAATTGGAGCTGATCTATAAAATTTTTCTAGAAAATTACTATAACCTAAACATATACTTGCACCTGCATGAATATCCATTGCTTGATTTAAAACGTTTCTAGCACGTTCGGTTGATTGTTGTTTCATAATAGCGCTAATTACTGCAGGTGAATCTCCGTTATCTAAAATATCATTTGTCATTAAAACCGAAGATTGTATGATCCAAGTATCTAAAATAATTTTATTAAATTTTTCTTGAATGGCTTCCATTTTTTCAAGTGGCATATTGAATTGTTCTCTAATTTTAATATAATGATACATACCAAAACTAGCAGCTTTACTACTTGCGTTTGCTGTAGCTGGTAAACAAATACCTCTTCCTGCAGACAAGCATTCCATCAACATCTTCCATCCGTTACCAGCGTTTTTTTCACCGCCAATAATATTTTCAAGAGGAATTAATAGATTACCTTTTAATGTTCCATTAGGAAAACCGGCATTTAACGGATTGTGGTGCGTTTCTTGAATAAGACCGCACGTATTTCTTTCAACAAGTGCAACGGTTATTCCTTCTGAACCTTCATCTAATAATCCATTTGGATCTTTTAAATTAAATGCAAGGCCCATTAAATTTGCTACAGGGGCTAATGTAATATATCTTTTGTTTATCTCAACTTCTATGTATTTTTTATTTTCTTTTGAAATAATTTTTCCAGTATCTATTTTTCCAGTTGCATCCGAACCGTTATTTGGTCCAGTTAATCCAAAACAAGGAATAAATTCACCTGCTGCTAATTTTGGTAAATAATGATTCTTTTGTTTTTCAGTACCGTATATACTTATTAGTTCTCCAGGACCTAACGAATTTGGTACCATTGCAACAACACCTAATCCAGGATCAAAACTAGTAATTTTTGTTAATACATTAGATAATTCATTCACTGATAATTTATTTCCACCATATTTTTCATCAATAATAAAGCTAAAAAACTTATTTGTAGCAAGCCAAGAAATTATTTTGTTATTATCTGAATTGGGATATAGTTTAGATTTATCGTGCATAGAAAATAAGGTATTTAATTTGCTTTCTGCTAACTTATTAGGTATGTTTTTTTTTGTTGGATATTCAATATCTCCATTTAATATACTTCTATCTATTGAAGTATTGCCACTTCTAAGTGCAATTAATTCTGTGGAAGATATTTTTGGAACTAATTGCTTTACTTTGCTGAAAATAAATTTATTCATTATACTTAGTAATTACATTAATTTTTAAATAATTAATAATAGAAATAAATAATATACTCATATTTTATTATGGACGAAATTATAATTTTGTTGAAACCGTTAATACAAAGTTATAATAGAAGAAAGATATTTAAAGAAAAGTTAGCTGTTATGACCACACATATATTAGATACTACATTAGAAAAGCTATTACAAATAAAAAAAATAATTAGAATAAAACGTTTTTTAAAAATGATAGAAGAAGTATCATGTTTACCATTACGTATACATAATAAAGTATTAAATTATATAGATGACTATTGGAAAGTTATGGTTAAAGAAAATGGTTTTATTAATATTGACTGCACATTAAATGAATTACATTTAGATGTTAAAATAGGAAAAGTCATTCAATCTAATGAACAAACATTCGTTCGCTTGATTGATTATAGTGTTTATAAATATAATATAAAACCACTTAACTGTCAAGTAATTATGGAAAAAAATAAGCAAGCAAGTTTTAATATTTCTCCAATACGTCCTGGTTTACCTGAATTAGATGGAAAATTATATGGATTATCAGTTGAGATTAAACAACTTACTTTTTCTGTCCGCATTTTTGGATTAGTTGATGCAGATAAACTACGAATTTATCGAAATCAATTACCCTTGTATATTTTATATGATGATTTGAAAAATAAATATAATCTAACAAAAAAAGACGTGCAGCCTTATGTGAATGCAATAAGTTATAGAGATTTTTTAATTTACGATGTAAGACAATTAACAAATAGAATAAAGCATTTTCGCGAAAAATATAATTTTTATAAAAATGCAGATTATAGTCTTGTATTTGGTGAATATGATTTTTTAAATGAATATATGAAAGT
>Ga0181400_1001400_pt1 | contig 9962 bp, 13 predicted proteins | sample 23SPOviralmetaG_FD_130129 | JGI IMG/M metagenome (GOLD analysis project Ga0181400, IMG submission 130129) | Marine viral communities from the oligotrophic San Pedro Time Series (SPOT) site, San Pedro Channel, CA, USA - 23 SPOT_SRF_2011-06-22 | ecosystem: Environmental > Aquatic > Marine > Strait... | reverse complement strand
GGTTTAATACCAATACATCTGTGTATTTCATCAAACCTTTAATTCCTGTTTCTTTCATGGTTTGGATTAAACCATCTATTTCGTATTCATTTATTTTTTCCATAATTATTATTCTTTTTAGTTCGTATTAGTTCATACTTCTTATTAATAAGTATTACAGAGTTATTTTTTTGAAAAACTGATGGGGTTCTATTTATAGAAGATGATTTCAAATCTCATCGGATTTTGATTTTTCATAATTTTCAACCCCTATCCTTTGATGGGGGTTTTTTATTACCCTATCATTTTCCATAGGAGAAAAAATTAACTCCGATACAAAAACCACTCCGATACCCTACCCTACAAAATCTTTTTCCTCAGTTACAAGAAACCTCCACTATACACTCCAACCCCAATGTTTATTGGGATTTTCTTGTAATTTATTTTACTTTTGAAATAATTAAAATATCATATGATATCATTTCGTTACATGTTATTGTTGTTTTGTGTTCAACTATTTTCACAAACTCCAACTTCCTATTGTTTCAAAGTTGAATATGGAGGAAGGGGTGAGGGAACTGACAACATTGTTAATGTTGAACAAATTACGAATGGTTATAAGACTTTAAATACTAATGTTTCTTATTCAGGAAGTAATTTATTTTTTCAATTCACAGAAGAACATTTACCAATTTCTGAAATACAAATTTATTATCACTGGTGTAATGATAGGTTTAATTTAATTCCCGGTGATTATTATGGAAACAACCACGGATATATAAATGGAGATTTAGAAAATTTAAACTCAGACACGTTTCAGTTAAAACTTGATTATGGATATATGTGTTTTAGAGATTTCACAAGTCCAGTAATCTACAGAAACTGTTATGTGACAATAACTTTTCCAACATGAGAGTTTTATTGTCAATTTTACTTTTTACACAGTTTTTACATTCACAAAGTATTTATTGTGTAAAATTATCTCATGGTAATGATAAATTAATCGACACTTTAGATGAAATTCAACAGATAAGTGGAAATAACTTTTCCACCAACCAAATAACATTTAACATTCTGGAAACAAATCAAAACAATAATTTTGTTGAGTTCATTTTTCCGAGTGAAATTAACCCCCCAAGTTTTATCACTGGATATTATTACAATCCAGGAGATTCGGGTGAGGAACTTAATAGTGTTGAAGAGTATGTATTTAAAAACTTAAGTCAATACAGAAGTTGTGATACAACTCCTGGATTACATTTTGGTGTTGGGTCAAACGTTTTAGGGTCCACATTCCCATTCGATGACCTTGGAAAAGTTGAAAATGATTTTTTTTCGAATTTTTCTCATCATTCTATTATATTAGGTGTGTGTCCTTATCCATATAATCGATTCCCACCAACATATCCACACATTTATCTATTTTTTTATTTTTAATATGAAAATATTTTTAATAATACTAATTAACCTAAGTTCGTTGTTGTGTTTATCTCAAAACACTTACTTATTTAGGGTGTTTAAGGATAATAATATTGTTTCGATTGAAAGAATTAATAATCAAAGTTTTTATTCAAATAAAGACGTAACAATTGAATATGAAGGTGAGGGACTTGAAAAGTTTGTTAATCTAAAATTTACAAGTGAACAGTATCCACCAATAAATTTTTATGTTTACAAATACCACTCCGGTTATACACCGAAATTGACTAAATCAATTGACTTACCAGTTTCTTTTAAAAACTTCAATTCTACTTTATCAAATGGTAATTATGGTGAGGTAAATAATTCCTTTTTTAGTTCATTTAATGAATTATACACAAAAATTAATCTTCAAGATTTTGATTTTTCTTATAATTATCAATATGATATTATTCATTATTTATTCTTTGTATTTCCAGAATCGTCATCATCATTGAGTAACTATAAAACTTTAGATAAAGAGTTTAATCTATATCCAAATCCTACTAATGATATTTTAAACATAGAAATAGAAGATTACAAATCATCAGAGTTGTTTAACATTAGTGGTCAATCAATTCTAAAGACGGATGAAAAGAGTTTAGATTTATTTAAATTCAGTAATGGGGTATATTTCCTAACCATTGAAAAAAATGATGGAATTAAAACAAAAGGAATAAAAGTTTTAAAAGAATAAAAATAAGTATCAACTTTAATTTAAAAAGGGTAAGTTCCATAAGGTTCTTACCCTATTTTGTTTTCCTTTAATTCTTAAATAACTCTACAACACACTTTAACCACTATAACCTTGTGTAATTCAGGTATTTGTTGTATATTTAGATTGAAATATAAAGGGAAACACTATGAGAGTAAAATACAACAGAACTTCAACGATTCAACAAGAAGGTGAAAGATTCAAATTAGATAAGGATAATTACGATTTAACAATCTTTGATAAAGGTGTAAGTGGTAAGATTCCCTTTTCTGAAAGAGAAGGTGGAATCAAACTAACTAAATTGGTTAATGAGGGTAAGGTTACAGAAGTTATAGTGGAAGAACTCTCAAGATTAGGTAGAAATACCATTGATACATTAACCACTCTTAAATCGTTTGAAGAAAAGGGAATCAATGTGGTTGTAAAAAGTATGGGTAACCTTCAATCTATGGTAAATGGGAAGAAAAACCCTATTTGGAACTTAATCACATCAGTAATGAGTTCACTTTATGAATTAGAAAGAGAAAACATCTTAGAAAGAACTGAGATGGGAAGAAAAATGTATGTTATGAATGGTGGTAAGTTGGGAAGAAAGATTGGAACTACTGAAAGTAGAAAGGATTTCATGAGTAAGGATAGAACTAAGAAGATATTCAACTTATTAGAAAAGGGTAAATCTGTTAGAGATATCTCTGGAAGATTGGGTGTTTCAACTAAAACTGTTGTTAAGGTTAGAAAGTATTGGGATAAACCAAGAAAAGAATATGTAGAGGGGTTAGAGAACCAACCGTTGGTTTCATCCTCTGAATTTGTTGATATAATGGGGTAATTACCCTATCATTTTCCTCTGAAATAATTTGGTATTGTCAGATAAAGGGATAAACACTTCATCTGAATGGTTACAGAGTGTTTTTCCCTTTGTTTATCTGAATAATATATCAATCCATCATCTTAAATCTTATTGATTCTCAGGAGTTCTTTAATCCATTGGAAAGGAACTAAGTAAACCATTCTTTTCTCTTTCCTTTTGTTTTTGTTTTTCTTCAGATTTCTTTTTTCTTTCTTCTTTTTTAAGTTGTTTTTCGTAAGAAGATTTCATTTCATCTGAGAACAATTGGTATTGTTCTTTTTGGAAGTTTATTAAGATAGGATTGATTTCTTCACCAATGTATTCATCTAAAACTTCACCATTTAAGAAAACTTTATTTGGTTCTCCACTTTGAGAAAACATAAATAATTTGGGAAGTAATCCATGATAGTAATAAACATTTCGGTATTCATTTGACCTAATCAATTTTTTCTCATAACCTATCTCATCATAATATGGATAACCACATTCCTCAATGAAATAATTTTGTATTTCATCATTCCAATAACCATCACTCTTAACTTCTAAGTAATTTGGTGTGAATCTTTTAATTCTTATGGAACTTTTTAGTTTGTTTTCATTTTTTTTATGTTTAATAATTTCCAACTCATAACTTGAAATATCTGTTACCACCCAATTCCTACGGAATTGTTCTAAAGAATCATTTAACATATTGTTCTGATGTTTGATAATTGAGTTATATAAATCCTCTGTAAGGAATTTTTCAGTTTTGGATTTAATTGGTTTTGGAATATTATACAACCCATCTGTTGAAAGAGTTATACTTTCTTTTACATCAGTTCCCAATGAGTTGTAACTACAAATTTCATATTTATCTTCCTTATCAGAAGAACAATCTCTTCCAAAACCAAAACTCACGGATGATTTTCGAATTCCATCTAAATAAAGGGTATTTAAATTACGATTATAATAATTCTTCAAACTAACCAATCCATTAAGTAAACCCATATGAAATTCTCCTTTATACCATTCTGATTTAAACTTTCCATTTAGAACACCATCTACATAATTTACAATGATGATATCATCTGTATCCAAGAAAATATCACTTAAGTTTCTGTAGTGTATGTGTAACACAACATCGGAATCTTTCTTTGAGAATTTAGTTTCATATGGAGAATAAGTTTCGTGTTTGACGGAATATTGTTTAACCTTCCACTCACCATTCTTTTTATTGTTGATATAATTTCCTTTTTCACCACTAAAAGTATTTTCAAATTCACCATTTCTCTTTCCATTTTTGAAAGTAGTTTTCTCATAAGGTGTTATATATTCATTTCTGTTTTTTTCATAATTCCATTCTTTTTTCTCACTATAATATTTGTAACATTCACCATCTTTAACTCCATTTTTGTAAGAAATAGAACTTACAATTCTCCTATCCCCTTTATCCATATGTTTAACAACACCACTAAATGGAACTAAATCACATTTCTCATATGGAACATACTTTCCATTTTTTAGTTCCATTCTACTTTTAATTATTCCGTAATCCTTTTGGGAAACCACTCTGTAAAGTTTTCCTCCCTTTGAATAGAGAACATAGATTGATGAAATGTTTCCTTCATCATCAGTATTAACCTCTAATTGGATTTTTGGGAAGATTTCACTTAACAAATCATAATCATTGGTCCAATGATTATTTTGTGATTTAATATTCATTATATCATCCATTACGGATTGTTCTTTTACAATTGGAATAAACCACATTCTTGAATGGGAGGTTTCATTTTTGTATCCTTTTTGAAAACACTTTTCAAAGTGTTCGTTCATAACCACATCAAATGGTTTTTGATTTTCGTTACTCTTCATTACTAAATTATTTTTTGATTTTACTTTACTCATTTTATTTATTTTAATTTTTGGTTTCATTAGAAGAGGTTGAAACCTTAACCTCATTACCTTACTAATATCGGAAGATAAGTGTGGTGGTATTAGTTCATTTTTTAGTTATACCACCACCTTTATATTATTCAAATTTTTTTACACATAGTTCCATAATTGTGTAACCATATTAATCAAATCTGAATGGGATAATTTTCTTAATTGAACATCATCAATATCTTCCCATTCTTCATCGATAATTTTTCCAAATTGTGAATTCAAACTTCTAATAACAGAATCTCTACTATAACTCATAATATTTAATTTTAATCTTGATTCTCACTTTTCAAAACTAAGGGGGAAAACCTCAACCCTCAAATACAATACTAATATACGGGTGTAAGTGTGGTGGTATTTTACTATATTTGTCTAATACCACCACATATAAATTCTTACATATGAAGAGAAAAAAGGATTATCGTAGTAAAGGGGAGAAATTCTTTTTAGAATATCTACCAACTGAGGTTTTTGATTCACTTAAACCAAAGGAAAGAGTGAACTACAAGAAGTATAGAGATAACCATCGTTATCTGTTTAATGGTAAGAATCAGATTAAGGAATGGGAGGAAGAGATATCCAAACTGAGAAAGAAAATCAAGGATAAAAAATCACAGATAAATGGTGATGGTGAGTATAGTGGATGGAAGGAAAAGATGATGATAGGATATCAAGGTGTAGAAAAGTATTCTAAGGATTTTCAATTCAATATTTCTATTGGGTTTAGGTATCGTAAATCTGAGATTCTTAAGAATGAAGAGGATTACAAAATGGGTAAAAAAGGAAGTAAGAAACCTCTAAGAGAACAAACCCATTTTAAAGGAAAGAAACTACAACCCAACCCTAAATTGTATCTAAGGATTACAAGAACCAAAGATGTATTTAAGAATCTGTATGTGGGTAGTGAAGAGGATGTGAGAAGGGAGATTGGAAACCTCAACAAAGAAGATTGGAGTAAAGAATCTTTGGAACTTCTAAAAGATGAGGTTAGATATATGTATTCATCTTATATCCGATACCATGTGTTTCATTCTAATTGGAAAGAATTCTTCAAAGGAAAACATTCTTTTCCTTCGGTTATTGAGTGGAGTAAGAAAATGAGTGATGTTATATATCAATGGTAAATAAAAAAAGGATTACCAACTAAATGATAACCCTATTTCTACCGTGATGAAACTAATTATTACGAGTGGATAAACGATTTCTCCCAACTAATCAAATCTTCTTTATAGATATATTGATGTTGAGGTGATATTTCTAACATTGGAAGGTTCTTAAATTTCCTCCAATTGTAAAGTGTTCTTTTTGTAACTCCGTATATGTTACATAATTCTTCTGATGAGATTCTTTCCATAGTGTTGTTCCTTTTTAAGTGTTATTTGTATTCTAAGTTTATCCAAGTATCGAAATCAATTTCTATTTCACCGTTTGTAAAGGTTATATCATCACAATTAGTTCCTTCCTTCTGAATCCATTTAGAAGGAGTTTTCTTTTCCTTTTTGATATAGTAATCTTTCTTTTGTTTTCTCATATATATAAATATATACTTCTTAGGAATTCGTAATATTCTCAATGATTTCATTCAAATCATCTTCCTCTTCCATCGTATCTAATACAACACTTTGTATCATCTGTTTTAACTCTTCTCTACTCATGTTTGAAAGAATATCATCTTCATCCTCCTCATCAGTAAAATCCTCTCTTAAATCATCTGATTCCTCCTCATCATAGTATCCGAGTTCATGAAGAATTTCTTCAAAATCAACCTCATCCTCTTCAACCTCATCTTCAATATCTGAGATATCATTTCCATTCCATATCATTGATTTCTGAACTTTATCTCTTTCATGTTTAAGTGGAGGTAGAATCATTGAAACTGATTCACTCAATAATCTTTTCTTTTGGATTTCTGTAAGTGGAATTCCACTAAGTTCCATCAACCTCAACCTTCTCTGATTAGGTGAGATATGTTTATCCGTTGGTTTTACTCTTTTCATAATTTGTTTTCCTTTATTATAAGTAAGAGGTTATAATCTTTTAATTAAATTTTTCTATTCAGAAGTATTAAAAAAACAGTATTAACCTCTAATTAATTACTCATTGTAGTTTAGATACACCAAACCCCTTAGAGATTTTACACTCTCAGTAACATTGAATCTTACATTTCACCACACCAGTTCATTGTTCCCCATATGTGATTTATAGTAAAATCATTTTTGTAACTACCGGTGAAACCTCATCTGTTATTTACAGATTACTAACCGATGTCTTTCCCACTAACTAACTTTCGTCCCTCATGGGTGAACTCCTCTGAACCCTATGTTGGAGAGAAGGTTACATATATAAGTATAGAAGAAATTGGAAAACGTAAGAAAATGGAGAGAAAAATTAATTTAGTTAATATAAACTCAGTCTAATACTGGGTTTTGTCTTGGGTGGTATACCACCCAAAATTGGATAAAAAAAGAAATATTAAAAAATATTAATTTTATATAATATTGTATATCAGTTACTTAGTAAATATTATTATCTAAGTTCAAATACTGTCATCCCGACTAATATAATTTTAATATACTGATAATGAGGAACTTAATGTTCCTCTTTTTATTTACCACCCATATAACCACCCAAATTTAATCTATTTTGTATCTTTAAGTTAATGAAAGTAACTTTTAGGTTAGAGAAAAGAAATATAGATTCAAGTGGGAAAATTCCAATTTTTCTCAGGATACGAGGTAACAATTCTGAAACTTCTATCAAAACTGGTATTAGTGTTTTTGATAAAGATTTTAAGAATGGAGTCCTCAAAACTAGAGTAGATAATTACAGTTCTAAATCTAGTATTCTCAATTCAATGTTAAATGATATTGAAAGTATCATTGGTGGTATTAAAGAGGATGGTCAGGAACCAAATCCTTCACTAATCAAGAAGTTGTACTTAGACAGAAGAGTTTCTAAGGAGTTTGATACCCCTAAACCAAATAAAACATTTTGGAAATCATTTGAAGAATGGGAAGAAACCAAAAAAGGTAAAAGTAGAGGATACAGGAAAACACTTATAACCCTAAAAAATAGATTGAAAGATTATGAAGAAAATAGAAAGATTCCAATCACTTTTGATTTTTTAGTTACTAAGACAGTTATATTCCAAAGTGAATTTGAAAATTTCTTGTGGGATTCTAAAAAACTATCTAACAACTATATAAATAAACTGTATGGGAATCTGAGTTCATTTCTATTTCATTGTTACCAACTCGGTTATATAAATCGAAAACCCAAAATAAAATCTCTTCAAGAATTAGATATTGATGAAAAAATATATTTGAGAACCGATGAGGTAATTAAATTATTTAATTCACTTAAATGGAATTTCAAAAAAGGTAAAGATTTCTCTAAAAACTCACATATATATACAATTGAACAACCACTTGAAGGAACTAGAAGTGAGGAGTTTGGTGAAGTTCTGAGGTTAACCAATTGGGAGTTAGTAAAAGATATATTTCTCTTTCTAAATTCAGTTGGTTGTAGATATTCTGATATCCCCTTCTTTAAGGTTAATGACTTTAATTTTGATAGAGATACTCAAGTGATTGAATGGATTCAACAAAAAACAGATAAAGTTAATAGAGTACCATTAAATGATATAAGTGGATTTATATTTACGAAATATAGTAGTGGAAAAAAACTAACACAAAACCTCTTCCCTAAGTTATCTATTCAGAAGTTTAACAAACATCTAAAGTTACTACTCAAAGACCTTAAGTTTAATCGATATGTAACTAAACCAAAAAGAGTTGGTTCTGAAGTTGTTAATACTGATGAAGTTAAGTTGTGGGAGGTAATATCTAGTCATTCTGGAAGAAGGGGGTTTGTTAAAAATTTGATTGATTTGGGAACAATGGATTATCAAACAATTATGAAGTTATCATCTCATAAAACATTCTCTCAATTCTCTAAATATGTTTCAGTAATAAACGATGATTTATTAAAAAGTAGAGAATTATACAGTCAGGTAGATAAATCAAAAAATATATCCATTGAAGAAAACATGATTAAGGAGTTTAAGAAGTTAGATGATGAAAAGAAAAAAATGATTCTTGGTTTAACCGTAGGACTAAATAAACAGTGATGAAAGAGGGAATGAAAAAATTGAGATTTGAGTATATTTTATAATATCAATAAGAAATCCCCCCTAACATCTTTATCTCCCCCTACCTACTTTGAAATTCTTTTAATTCGATTTCCCGAACCATCTCTTTGTTCTTGATATTGTTTATCTCTATCACCTTTTTGTTCAGTAGAAACCCTACAACAGATACTGAATCAATCAATCTCCTACCCTTCCACTTAACACCTTTAATCTTTCCATCCTTCAACCATTGAAATACGGTTCTTTCAGATATATCAAATTGTTCTGATAAATCAGTTACACCAACCCATCTATGGGATTCTAACCCTTCTATGTATTCGTTAAACTTATCTTCCATTATACAATCGTTTGTTCTTTAAGTTTTCTAACTGATGAGGTTATATATGAGGTGTGTTCTTGTTGAAGTAAAGAGTTATTCCCCCAACTAATACTCCAATTCTTCTTATCTACTGAACCCAATTTTATCAGATTCTTTCCTATTCCATCATAGATAGAGATATCACTCCCTTCATCTACAAATCCAATCAATCTTTTGTTGGGTGAATTCCCAATATATTGAAATGGAATAACAGAATTCATTCTTTTATTGATTGAATCGAGGTTCTGGTTCAACCTTAAAGAATATGATGGTAAAAACTTCCTCCACTCATCATATCTCTGAATAAGGTTCATTATTTCGTTGTATTCCATTTCTGAGTTATCTTTCAGAGTTTTAATTAACTCATCTCTTTTATTGATATCTGGAACCCAATCTCGTTCCATCATATGGTTTAATACCAATACATCTGTGTATTTCATCAAACCTTTAATTCCTGTTTCTTTCATGGTTTGGATTAAACCATCTATTTCGTATTCATTTATTTTTTCCATAATTATTATTCTTTTTAGTT
>Ga0181400_1001396_pt1 | contig 10001 bp, 20 predicted proteins | sample 23SPOviralmetaG_FD_130129 | JGI IMG/M metagenome (GOLD analysis project Ga0181400, IMG submission 130129) | Marine viral communities from the oligotrophic San Pedro Time Series (SPOT) site, San Pedro Channel, CA, USA - 23 SPOT_SRF_2011-06-22 | ecosystem: Environmental > Aquatic > Marine > Strait... | reverse complement strand
TATTTAATACGCGGTAACTATCAAGGGACACTACCAACTACTGCATGGGGTGTTTATATAGATACAGACGTACCTAATTACTTTGCAGGAAGTATCTCTAGTGGAGCTATTACAAGTAACGACAGAATTACAGGTGATGGTTCAGAATCAGCTCCAGCTTTTCGTTTTGCTACTGATACAAATACAGGAATGTTTCCACCTGCAGGTGGTGATGTAATTGGTTTCGCTACTGGCGGCACAGAAAAAGTCCGCATTGACTCATCAGGCAACTTGTTGGTGGGTAAGACTTCAAATACTATATCAGCAGCAGGTGCAAAATTAGGAACAGGTGGCTCTAACTTTACAAGAGATAACAGCGAAGTAGTTTATGTAAATAGAACAACAAGTGATGGCTCATTAATAACTTTAGCTAAAGATGGAACAACAGTTGGAAGTATTGGTACTGCTAATGGAGACTTAAATATCAATGGTGGTTCAGGTCATTCAGGTATTCGTTTTCAAGCATCAAGTTTATTACCAAGATTAAATGGTTCAGATACAAATGGTACTATTGACCTTGGCTATGATGATGGTTCAGCTATACATAGATTTAGAAACCTCTACCTTTCAGGAACTATCTCTAGTGGTGCTTTAACAACTAGTGGTTTATTAACACTAAACAACAACTACGCCATGATTAATGCAGGCACTACATCAAACACCACACTAGAACCTGTTATATGGGCTAGAAGTCAAATAGGTGCTTCAATAGTTCAACTTAATGTACAAGGGGATGAATGGCAGTTTGGCGGTGGCGGTACATTAGATACAACTCCTATACTTAAATTAAAGTATGGAACTAATATAGCTACCTTTGCAGGAACAGTTAATACTGGCGGTAAGATAACAATTTCAAACTCTGCATATGACAACCATTTAAGGTTTGTAAGAAGCGGTCAGGGTGACTTAAATTTAAGTCCAAGTGGTAACCAATTATTGTTAGGAGGTGGCGGTTTTTCTCCAGCTTCAAATAATGCTTATGATTTAGGAAGGACAGACAAATACTGGCAAGATTTATGGTTAGGTTCTACTTTAAAAATGAATGGCACAACAGTCATAGATGCATCAAGACTGATACAAAATGCTACCTTAAAAGCAACCACAACAGGCACAAGATTTCAAGTAAATGCTTGGCACTATGATACCAACAATAACAATCGTTTTTACTTTGAAGCAGGTGGGCGTACATATTATAAATCTGTTACTGGACACCATTTTAGGGCTAATGGAGATGTAACAAGACTTAATATTAGTTCTACAGGAGCAATAAACATAGGCGGTAGCGACACGCAAGTTACAGGTACAGCAGTTTTAGCGGTTGCAAATACAGTAGTGTTGGACACATCAAGAAACTTAACTAATATAGGGACTATTACTGCTAGTGGAACTTTATCTGTAGGTAGTTATTTTAAAGCAGGTACTTCTGTTGCAGCAGGTTTTTATCAAGATTACCTAAATGGAGCATATAGAGCTATAGATACAACATCCACTAGAGGATTTTATTTTCAATCAAATGCAGGTGCTAGTACAACAATGTATATTGGTCTTGTTGGTACTTACGCAAGTAGGGTTGGCGTGGGGACTGTAGCACCAGAAGAGCAATTTCATGCCACAGGAGTTGCAAGAGTAGGCAGTCTGAAAGTTGGAGCCACAACAGTAATAGATGCATCAAGAAATACCGATTTCGTTGGTGTGTCTGGTCAAACACTTGGTGTAAACAACACCTTAAACTCTACAAAGTACGGAATAAGTCTTTATGGTAGTGCTAGTGCAGGAACTAACCCAACATACGGAATGATGTTTACTGGTACAGCAGGTTCAGGAACGCATGGCTCTGTAACAGGAAATTGGGCTACTTACTTAACAATGAGTGGGACAGCAGGCAGAGGTTGGATATTTAGAAATCAAGGAAATGCTACAAATGTAGCTTCTATATCTAATGCAGGCAACGCTACCTTTGATGGAACTATATCTGCTGCACCCATACATATTCTTGGTGCTACTGGTGGCGATAAACTTGCCTATGCTTCAAATTTTGAAGCTAATGGTGCAAATATACAATTAACCTTAGAAAGGACTAGTTCAGGTTGGGGTGGTATAGGTGCAAGTGGTAACAATGCGTTCATGGTTTATTCTTCATCTATAGTTCAAAGATTTGGGGTTACACAAGCAGGTAGTTTATTAGCAAATGGGGGTACAGAGTTTTTAACAGCAACAAGAGACTTAGTTAATATAGCAAGTGCAACAGTAGTTGGTAGCATTACTTCAGAAAATGCAATTAAAACTACAAATGGAAGATTACAGCTTGGATATCATACTAGCGGTTCAGGTATATGGTTTGATAGAAGTTCAGCAGTACGACAATGGTTTACTGGAATTGAAAGTGCAGATAGCACTATTTTTAGACTTTATTGGGCAGGTTCAGGTGCAGGCAATAAATTTCTTTTAGATGCTAATGGCAATGGAGTCTTTGCAGGAGATGTCCAAGCCTACTCAGACGAAAGATTAAAAGACAATATACAAACCTTAGATGGTAAAAAAGCATTACAAATGCGAGGTGTAAGTTTTACAAGAGATGGCAAGCCTAGTAGTGGTGTTATAGCTCAAGAAGTAGAAAAGATAGCACCTGAATTAGTTATGACAGCAGATGATGAAATGGGAACTAAGTCTGTAGCTTATGGAAACTTGGTAGGTTATTTAATTGAAACTGTTAAAGATCAACAAGCACAAATTGATGAACTAAAAGCAATGATTGAGAAGGTTACATAATGGCACTAGTAACTTCAGGAGCAATATCATTTGGTGTAACAGCAGGAGCAGGGCAAACTCCGAAAAGATCAATATATGAAGAACTAGGGATATCAGTAACATCTACAAGATCATTAGGCTCACAAGATATGCGCGGTCTTGCAGATAAAACTGGCAATGTCACTATTTCTATGTCTGATTTTTATGGTAAATCAGCAGGTACAACTTTACTAAATTCAAACTTTACATCTTCGTCTGCTAGAATAATGGTTTATGGTGGTGGCTATACTGTATCTAATCAGAACCCAGTTCTAAGCGGTGGCACTTTATTAACTAATGGCGATAGTGCTAAATTTATAATTACAGATAATACCTCAACAGTAAAAGTACAGTTCAATGCAACTGTAGATGTAGCTACAAGCAGTTCTTTCCCATACTTTACAACTTACTCTATAAGAGGTGGCACTATATCAAATATAGCTTCTCCAAGTGGTGCTAGTGTAAATTCAAGCGATAACAAAAAACTAGATGTACCAGCAGGTACTTTTAGCTATCCTTCAGGCAGTCATGTAACTGTATTAAGTTTTTCAGGAACTAATCCAACAGCTTCAACACCTGCTTTTATAACTGGTAGTAACCCTGTTGACTTTGTAGAAGCGTCAGGATCAGCTCCACCAAATGCATTGCAAACAGAAGCTATAAATTTAAAACTTATTAAGTTATGAGTTACACTAAACAAGAAGTTGAAGAGTTTTTGCAGAAATTACATGATGCAAAAGAGTCTAATCCAAGTGCCTATTTGCCTAGTATTTGGGAAGACATAGAAAAACAAATAAAGGCAAAATTAGATACATATCAATAGGAGATATAAAAATGGCAATAACATTAACAAGAACAGTACAAAGGATTGAAACATATCCAGCAACACCACCAATGCCTGCACCTGAAGGCGATGAACCTGAAAAGACTTACCCTACAATGATGGTTGTATATAACGATGTATTTGATGATCCAAAGGACGATCAATTACCAGTTACAGCAACTAAGGTAATGAATTTTAGTAAAGGCGATGATGTCTCAAAAGAAGATGCTTTAGTACAAACTATAGCTACAGCTATTTGGAAATAATTATTACATTAATAATTTTTTTAATTTATAATTATTTTTTAATATATTTTTATGGAGATAAAGAGAATGGATGAACAATTAAACTATGAAGCCTTATATAATACAGCACAACAAGAGCTGGCTAATGCACAACACACTATTAGAGTGTTAGTTGCTAAGTTAAATGAGCTTCAGGAAGAAACTAAAGATGAAGATGCACCAAAAGGTAAAAAAGTTAATTAGGAGAAAATCCTAATGGCTGCGCGTAAGACTGCACAAACAGTACATACAGAATTAAAAATTCACGAAAAAATGTGCATGGAAAGATGGCATACAATCTTTAAAAAAACTGATGCTTTACAGACAACAGTTGATAGCATGAAGATATGGCTTCTTGGCGGTCTTACAACAATAGTAGCTTCTCTTATCACCTTGATAGTAAAAACATCAATCTAAATGTTAGATAAACTTATTGAGCCTGTTAGTCATATTTTAGACAAGTTGGTTGCGGATAAAGATTTAAAGGTAAAATTACAGCACGAACTTAACCAAGAGCTACATAAGGCAAACATGGCTCAGATAGAGGTTAATCGTGAGCAAGCTAAACATTCATCAATTTTTGTATCAGGAGCAAGACCAGCTATTATGTGGGTGGCTTGTTTAGGATTATTTTGGAGCTTCTTTTTAGCACCATTATTAAATTGGTTTATTGTCATTAGCGGATCAGATGTACCATTACCTGAAATACAAACAGAAGGATTATTAACATTAACACTATCATTACTTGGATTAGGCGGTATGCGATCTTTAGAAAAGATCAACCATGTTGCAAGAAACAGCTTAAAGGAATAATGGAAGATCAAATAAAAGAAATGTTAATCAGGCATGAAGGCTTGGTTTGTAATCCTTACAAATGTTCAGCAGACAAGCTAACAATAGGCGTAGGCAGGAATCTTGATGCAAATGGAATATCTGAAGAAGAAGCCTTATATTTATTAGACAATGATATTAAAAGAGTGCATGAAGAATTAGATAAGAGTTGGGGAGTTTGGAGAGCCTTCCCTGTACAAGCAAGATTGGTCTGTATAGATTGTTGCTTTCAAATGGGTATAACAGGCTGGATGAACTTTAGAAGAACAAGAGCCTTAATGGAGATGGGATGTTGGTTAGAATCCTCAGAAGAAATTTTAGATTCTAAATATTATAAAACAGATACACCAAACAGAGCTTTATATAACTCAAGGCAGTTAGCTTTATGCCATCAAAAAGCAATGAGCAACAAAATCAAGCGAAGCGACTAGGAATACTAGGAGAAACTATTGTTCAAGCATTTCTGCTAGAACATGCAGACTTTTGTTATCCTACTTGCGACTCACATCCAGCAGATTTAATAGTGGAGTTAGGAAGTGCTTTATATAAAGTCCAAGTCAAATCAAGAAACCCAAGCAAAGAGGGCAAATTTACTTTTCCTATTGAATCGCATAGAAGGGTATCAAAGACTCACGCCAATTATCATTGTGAGTTGTATGCTTTTGTATTCCTTCCCAGCAAACGAATTTACTTCAAAGCAAATACCGCCAGCCAACAATATTACATCTACTCAAAAAAACATATCAAAAAAGATATGGAGATAACTAGCTTTCAAGAAGCACTAAACCAACTATCCTCAATCCCTGTACTCAATAGCCTGTTAGATTAATTTATAAATTTATTTGCATTTATATATATACTTATGTATATTTAGATAATGTTAAACAAAATTAAGGAGTTAAATAACATGACTATAGAATTTACAACTGATATTGGTATTAATAAAGTTGACGATAACAATACAAAAAAACTAATAATAACTGAATGGCAATGGCAATTATTAAGCCAGCTTTTTTCTTTTCAACATTCTTTAAAAGAAAATACTAATAATGAGTGGATGGTGGATGAGCTTTTAGAGTTTATAGATCAAGCAGAAGAAAAGTGGGGTGAATAATGACAAGCATGACTAGATACACACTAGAAGTACAACTACCCAGCATAGGTTGGGTGGTTGCTATTAAAACCAGCGATCTATTTTATATGGCTAACAAAAGAGCTAGATTAATTAAGCAAGGTCATACAGTTAAATTAACTAAAACTAAAGGGAGTAAGTAATGAAACTTTACGCAAATACAGAACATGGACAAATAGAATGGAGATGGAAAGCTACTGGCGATCCATCCCCAGCTTATAAATCATTAAACTATCAATGGTGGATTCCTAATAAATCAGATATAGAAATTCTTGGTGCTATAGATAAGGAGACTAAGCAAGAAATTAAGAATGAGGTTTGGGATGATATGCAAGAGGATATTCAATACATAAAAGACTTATACAAATTACATAAGCAAAATAAAAAAAGGAGTGCATAATGAATGAGATAACATTAAACCTAGTAGGTGGTGGTCAGCTTAGATTGCCTAAAAGAATGATAAGAGGATACTACAAAGATTTTCTTAATAGCGGTATTAAAGTTCAGGTAGCTAATCCTGATAAAGAATATGAAGTTAGAGAATCTTTAATAGAGATTCAATATCTTATGGATCAGAGGAGTTAAGCATGAGCAAAGTAATAGGTAAGATAACTAACGATGATATGGCTACACATTCATTAGTGCCATATTTATTTGATGAAGGGCATTTTAAGACTAAGCAAGAGGTGTTAGATCAATGCATAAGGGCAAAACATGGAGAAAATGTAAGGTCAGCACAAACCCTTAGACAGCGTACAGGAGATGTTTTAGAAAACCCTTTAATAATAGAAGTAGCTAAAAGATTAGGACTAAGCGATGTTGAGGTTGAGGTTACTGAAAAGGTAGTACATCCATTCTTACCATTAGAAGGATCATTAGATGGCATAGGCTATGCAGATAATCTTTTAATTAAACCTGATATAGAAAATGGTATTTATACTATTGGTTCTTCTCAGGTTTTATTAAATGGCAAGATGCCAATAGAAGTTAAATGTTCTAGCCAGTTTCCTACAGATGAACCGCCTAACTGGTTAGGTGTAATGCAATTAAAAGCAGCTATGTCTACATTACAAGCTGAAGCTGGAATTTTGGTCATTTTATGGCAAAGCACAGACCTTCGTATTTACATATACCAAAAGGATTATGAGTTTGAGGAGCAGTTAGCAGAAAAGGTAATTGATTTTGATAGAAGGATTAAAGAAGAAGATTACTTTACACCACAAATAACAAGAGATGCTTATGTTAAACATCCTGAAGCTATCCCTAATGAAGTAAAGATATTGCCTGAAGGTACTGATACTTATATCAATCAGTTACTTACAACTAAAGACATGATTAAGAAGCTACAGGCAACAGCAGATGCCCTACAAGCTCAGATAATGGATCAGATGGGTAATGCTTCAGAAGGCAGAATTGGTGAGCATATAGTTCATTGGAAGATGCGGAACTTTAAAGCACAACCTGAAAAAGTAGTGCCAGCGAAAGATGCTTATGAGATTAGAAGTAAGACTTTGACGATTAAAAAAAGTAAATAAGGAGCAAAAAATGAAACTACAATTTGAAGAAAATAAACCTAATACACAAACTGTTCAATTTAGGATTGATCCAACGACTAATCAAAAGCTAACAGCATTGAGAAATTATCACAATGTTCGAACTGGCGAACTGTTAAAGAAGATGATTGATATTCACTATGAGGAATTAGGTCAAATAAGTGGAGCTGTAAAATGAGTGAATTAGTATATGTTATTGGCTCAGAAGAAAAAGGTTCTCCATTTAAAGTTGGCAAATCAACTGAAAAAGCCTTGAAAAACAGAATTAAAACAATACAAACTGGCAACCCTTTATCCTTAAAAAGTTTTTATGAATTTACTCCAAAAAATGGAGATGCTTATGCATTAGAAAGCAAAATAAGAAATGATTTAATTGATAAATTTGGTTACAAAAAACTTACAGGTGAGTGGATAGAAAGCAGTCATAAAAATTCTGTAGAAAAAATTGGCAATGATATATCTGCTATATTAAAGGATGTTGATTATGATTTTAAAGATGATCCTAGATATAAGATTTTGAAAAAGGAAAATCTTGAATTGAATAATGATTTAAGAAATAGATATGACGATTTATATCAAGAACATAAATTAATTTTTCAAAAGCTCAAAGAATTTAATAATTTATATAATTTTATTAAAGATTTGCATGTGCAACAAAAAAACCTTACTACAAAAATATCTAAATATACAAAAACCATTTATCGTGACATTACTCCTGATTACGAGTATGAACAAATTCTTGAGAATCAGCGTGGGTCGTGGGGAGAAGTGCATTACAATGCTATGGATTGGTTTATATCTATTTACAAAATGGTTACACAAAAAGCATACCCTGATCGACATCATAGACAGGGATATAATATTTTTAGGTTACCTGAAGATGGTTTTATACATATAACTTTTAATAATACAAGATACACATACGACATCAAAACAAATTCTTTATCTTATGTAACGCCAACACAATATGAACAGCCAACAAGAATAACTGGTGCTATTACTGGCAGGCATTATATAAACAAAGCCGAAATGTATAGATTGTATGATAGAAAAAACAATGCGTGCCATGATCAAATAAACCTTAGTGTAGATGATCGTTTTGAACAAACAAAATTGCGAACTTGCCAAATTACATACAATGAAAAAATATATAATTTTATAAATGAAGATTTTGTGGAAAAAGGGCAAGTGAGGTAATGAGAGTATTTAGGTTTATGGAGAGTTTACCTTTTGCCCTTACTAAGAGTATAAGGGTTTTTACTGGTTGGACAATAAAGTCTTTGCTTTATTATAAAATTAATTTTAATATAAATATGGAGAGTAATTATGGATGAAAAAAACAAAAAAGCGCTTTGGATATCAGAGGAGCTACATAAAGAGATAAAAGTATTTGCAGTTATAAACAATATGAATATTGAAGCTGCAACTCAATACCTTTTAAAGTTGGGTGTATGCTCACACGAACTAGAGAAGAATAATGGCACAAAATAAAGCAGCAGTAGAGAAAAGAAGATTAGAGCTAGAAGCTGAAAGATTAGATCAAGATGTTAAATACATTTATATGCAAAAGGAATTAAATAATTCTTATATGCAAATAGGTTATAAAAGCGGTAGAGTCATTACCAACACAACCACTAACAATGCCAATTAATAGCAGAACAAAAGGTGCAGCTTTTGAAAGGCTAATAGTCAATAAAATTAATGCCTATCTTGAATCTAAAAATGAAGATAAGAGAGTTACTAGGAATTTAGATCAAGCTTTTATGAAAGGTTTGGCTGATATCTATTGGGACAACATAGCTATTGAATGTAAGAGATATGGCAAAAGTAGTGGCAATATGTATAAAAGCGCTTGGTGGGATCAGGTAGTAACTAGTGCTGGTGATAAGTTTGTACCATTATTAATTTATAAGTTTAATCATAATAAGATTATGTGTGTCATACCTTTATATTTATTAAGTGATAACGAGAAGCCAAATTGGCAAAGTGCTTATATGTGTCCGCTATCTGATATATGTGAAAGGTTAGATGAGGTGGTTGAAAGAGCTAATGGATACAAATAGTTCTTTATACGAAGAAGATTTTGAGCAATTTTGTAGAGAGTCATATACAAAAATACAAAATGCTTGCGAGTTTCTCGGCATTATAAATGACGAGGATTACGAAAGTTTCAAGGAGAGGTGTTATCTTAGGCTTGAAGCTGATTATATGAACAGTATTGATAAAACAATACATTAATGGAGAGTATCTATGGATATTTTAGGTGGCATGAATAATGCTAATGAAGGGCAGCAAGTTTATCTTGCTTTTAAAACAGCAGAGCAAAAATTCTTTGTGAATGGTGAAACACCAATAGAATTTCAATATCTGCAACTTGATCCAGCTACATTTAGAAGTGGTTGGGGTGCTTATAGAGCAGCTTCAGGTTTTGATTTCCAATGGGATGATAAGTTTGGGGTTTTAAATGATAAGCCTGACGATGATTATAAAAGAGCATTTTCAGCTTGGGTATTACCGCAAGGACACCCACACCCTTTGCTATGGCAAAGATT
>Ga0181400_1001395_pt1 | contig 10006 bp, 15 predicted proteins | sample 23SPOviralmetaG_FD_130129 | JGI IMG/M metagenome (GOLD analysis project Ga0181400, IMG submission 130129) | Marine viral communities from the oligotrophic San Pedro Time Series (SPOT) site, San Pedro Channel, CA, USA - 23 SPOT_SRF_2011-06-22 | ecosystem: Environmental > Aquatic > Marine > Strait... | reverse complement strand
GGGTCTGTAGGTGGGTTTAGTGAAATACAAATAAACAGAACTCATAAAGTTATAGAGGTAATTAACGCGACCAGATTAAAAGTAGAAGCGGCAGGGGCAACTGCTACTAGTAGTGTAAACCCTAGTACTAGAATTACAGATGGTGTTTTAATAGGAACAAATGCAGGCGTGTTACAGTTAGCTGAAACGACTACAAATACACTAGGGCAAACAGAAGCTTCTTATGTACTACAAGTAAATTCAAACGGTCATATTGCAGGTTTTGCTATCCAAAGTAGCACTGGCCCAGACGGGCAGCAACAAAGCGACGTGATAGTACAAGCAGATAGGTTTACTCTTGTACCTTCTACAGGCGTAGGAGAAGTTGCACCTTTTATCGTAGATGCTGGAGTTGTATACATAGACACAGCTCGTATTAAAGATGGTGCTATTGAGAATGTTAAGATAAAAGATGCAACTATAGAAACAGCAAAACTTAAAGATGCTGTAATTACCAACGCTAAGATAGCGGATGCTAATATAACCAACGCTAAGATAGCCGATGCTACTATACAAGGTGCAAAGATTGTTACTGCTACAATTACCGATGCTCATATATTTAACCTAAGCGCTGAGAAGATAACATCAGATTTTCTTGATGCAGATAGGATTGAGGCTGACAGTATTACTGCTACTAAAATAGAAACTACTGATTTGTTTTTACCTTCTCGTGGAGGAGAAAAAACAGGGCCGAGTATAGGTTATTTTCATGACAACGATTTTAACTATAGGCAGATCGCAGAAATAGGCAGTGGGGCTGGGTTCTACCAAGGTTTTGCAAGGATCTATAAAGGGTCTTACGCAGGACAAGTAAAAACTATAGTATTTATGGTATCAGACGGTACTTATGGAGCTTCTTATATTTATGATGTTAATACCGGTGTATATTTTTATGATGTGGGGCCTAATTTTAATATAGACGGTAAGGGGAGTTACAGAGAAGACTCTGCAAGTCATGTGGTTTTTGATACGCCTCATATAGGTTTTTTGACCGGGAACTGGATACCTAGCGGCAGATTAACTTCCACTAGAGACAGTGGAAATATTCCTTTAGCATTTAGGTATACTGGCACTGGCACTTTAAATTTTTTCATAGGTGCCCAAGGTGATAGTAACTACCAGTATGTGGGCGGAGTTGACGTTAGGTTTATTAAGTTTAGTACATAAGGAGATAGAGAATGGCTTGGAATAGTTTAATTGATGATATACATACATTTTCACTTGAGGTTGTTGTTAAAACTATTTACCACCAACGCTTTGAAGAAGGCGGGAAAAATGTTGTATATAATTTAGAATATGCAATAACAGGTACAGACACAGATGGTAGCGGTAATTCTTTTTTATTAGAACGTGAAATGTTAACTTTTAACCCATCCCAAGTAAACCCAGACGAAAATAGTTTTATAGAAATAGATGAGGTTACTGATGATATAGCAAAAAACTGGATACTAGAACACTTTGAGGGTTCAGATAACTATAATGTAGCCTTTACTAATTTAATATATGGCCCCCCAGATCCATCTGATCCTGTTGAACCAACCGACCCTGTGTGATAAGCTGTGTTTATGGAAAATTCTATAAATAAACCGATGGGTACTCCTGACCCAACTACTTATAAAAACATTAATAAGGTTAAAAAATCTTCTGTTCCCGACCATAGTGGAGAGGTACCAGGAGTAAAAGAAGATGATAAACCTTTTTATGACCCTTGGTTAGAGGAGTGAATTGTATGAGCATGTATGGTTACCCAAAAAAGAAACCCGCTAAAAAGAAAAAAGCGGTTAAAAAAGCAGTTAAAAAAAGTAGAAAAAAACTTTATAAATAATGGCTAGAAAAATAAAAAAGCCCTCAATGAAGCTTAAAAAGAAAAGCCTTACAAAAAGGCAAGAAACTGCTTTAAAGAAGCACAATAAAGGTACTAGCGCTGAGCATAAAAAGTTTATGAAAAGAAGATTACTTATGGGTGATACTATAAGACAGGCTCATAAAGCTTTTAAAAAGAAAAATGGCTAGAAATTATCGTAAAGAATACGATAACTACCACTCCAAATCCTCTCAAAAGAAAAGACGTGCCGGCCGTAATAAGGCTAGACGTATTATGGTACGTGCTGGCAAAGCTAAAAAAGGAGATGGTAAAGATGTAGCTCACAAAGATAACAACCCTTTGAACGCAAAATTAAAAAACATTAGAATGGAATCTCGTAAATCTAACCGTTCTTTTAAAAGAACCAAAACAGCTAGGCGCAAACGAGCCTAAGTATTTTATGGTAATATAATAAAGGAGAATTAAAATGGCAGGTAAAAAAAGAAAAGGGGCTACCCCTACTAACTCTAGTTTATATTCTAGGGTTAAAGCTGAAGCTAAACGTAAATTTAAAGTTTGGCCTTCTGCATACGCATCGGGTTGGTTAACTAAAACTTATAAACAAAGAGGCGGCAAATATAAATAATGGCAACTAGGAAGCCGAAAGGCGGCTTAACGAAGTGGTTTGGTGAAAAACGGGTAGACATTGGTCGACCTAAGAAAAAAGGTAAGTACCAACCATGTGGCAGAAAAAAAGCCTCTACTAAAAAGAAAGGTTATCCAAAGTGTGTGCCGGCCGCTAAAGCTGCTAAAATGTCTAAAGCACAAAAAACAAGTGCGGTAAGAAGAAAAAGAGCCAAAGCCCAAGGTGTGGGCGGCAAGCCAACAAGAGTGAGGACTTATGCCAGAAAAAAGAAAAAGTAAAAAAGATCCAAGATTAGCTAGAGCTGGGGTATCGGGTTTTAATAAACCTAAAAGAACACCCAGTCACCCTAAAAAGTCTCATGTAGTTGTGGCAAAAGAGGGCGACAAAGTAAAAACTATTAGGTTTGGCGAGCAGGGAGCTAAAACTGCAGGTAAACCAAAATCTGGTGAGTCAGCTAGGATGAAAGCAAAAAGAAAATCTTTTAAAGCCAGACATGGAAGGAACATAAAGAAAGGAAAAATGTCTGCGGCTTATTGGGCAAACAAGGTTAAATGGTAGAAACTTTTAAAAAATTTCACAAGTTCATGAAAGAAGGGCGAATTATTAGAGTTTGGAAAAAATTGCTAGAAAAACCCACAAATTAGAAAAATTGACCTCACACAACGCTACGTATAGCGTTTTCTTACCCTAAGTAAGGGCATAACCTTAAAAAGACTTATAATTCTTTAGGCGGCGTCTCTGCTCGTTTGACGCGATTTCTTACTTTTAGCTGTCTAATGTTATATTTTTCAGAAGCATTTCGAATATTTATTAATTTTTTCTCTACTTCAGGTAAAGTATGCCAGTCTCTGACCTCACTATAAGTTCTACCGCACCCCGAACAACGGTCATCGCCCCATTGAGTTGTTGAACATATCCCAATGCAAGGTGAATCAGCTAAACTAGAAGTTACTCCGTTTAAATTAGAAAGCCTAGTAAACCTAGTTGTCATTTTGTTTTACATCTACAAGATGGTTTAAGTACCATTGCGCTTTAAGCAAGTCTTCTTTTCCATTCTTATATTCGTATCTCCATAAGTATTTCATTATGTTTCCTTTTAAGTATCCTTCAAAAGCATCATTAGTCATACTAGCTTGTATGGCTTTAATACATTCAATCCCCAGCCGATTATGATTATAATGGGTTGGGTGGTTTACCATATCTTCTTTTATTTTAGGCATATTTTCTCCAAAAAAGCAATGTAATCGTCAAAAGGCCAAGAAATTCTTTCAAATTGTCCTAGGCAAATGTGTGGTATATCTGGGTCTGTAAGCACGGCAACTCGGTTTTTTGACCCGAATACAATGTGTGCTGGTAAGTTGTGATCGTGTGCGCGTCGCAACCAAATTCTTTGTTGTTCTGATAAGTTTATTTTTATTTTTGAGTTACTTTTTTTAGGTAGATCATCTTTGTATTTGTATTCAACAAACAAAAAACCTTGAGGGCCTGAGTAGAATGCATCTGGGACGCCCCCATGGTATGGATCATTAATCTTCCATTTGTATATTTCTTTTGGAAGTTTTTTGTGAACCTTGTTTATAAAGTCTTTTTCTTTCATCCTTGTAAGTTAAACCTTTAAAATATATCCTCGTGACATATCTACGCACAATTGCAACTACTGTTAGTATAGCTACTTGTACTAACGAGATGTAAAGTGCATCTTGAGTAAAGTATAACATAAAAAAAAGTACACCCCAGGAAAGAGGAAAGTTTATAACAAAGCCAACTGCAGTATCGGTAACTGATTCAAGTAACGCTTTTTTATCTATTTTATGTTTCATATAACATACAGGTGCGACAGTATGTGTCGCACCCATGTAACAACATTACTTAGATACTGATGTATACAAAGCTTTTGCAGCTTTATAATCGTCGTCAGTAACCCAACCTTGGTTCTCAACAGCTATGTTGTAAAACTTTTGAGAGGCTCGGTTTTGTGTTTGAGCAGATGACATCTTCCATAATGATGAAAATCTATCGCCTCCTGCTAATTTAAGTTGAGTATTCCATTCTCTAGACACTCTTAGTTTTGACGAGGAGCAGTCAAATAAGAATGGTTGAGGACTTAACTCACCTGTTTCTGCATCTTTCCTAAGTAAAAGATGAGATTGAGTTTGGATAATATCATAGTCATCAACTGGTAAGTCTTGACCTTTGAGATGATCCAAAGCTTCGATGTTAGTTTTAAATGTACCAACTAACCCTCCGCCTTTTTCTCGCTTTCTCCAGATAACAAACTCTTCGGTAAATTTTATGTTTATTACATACATATCTTTACCGTAGTTTTCTCTGGTTATAGTGTTAATAAAATCGCCAGGTTTGGCGCTTGATATATATTCACTATGGTTTTCATCCACTTCGTTTGACAACTGTTGCAGCTGTTTTACACGTGGTGTTTGAAGGTGGTCGGTAGTGACAAACTCATTACCTAATCCTTCGCCTTTGTTAGCGTGCGCTGGCACACTTTTCGATACTAATACAACATCATTCATAGATCATTCTCCGTTTTTTTAATGTTATTATTTATTTAGACCTAAAGTTAACACGTGTTAACTCGGTCGCTCTAACTCCTGGAACGTCCTGTCCCATTTGTTGTAGTTCTCTGTAGGCGGTTGCAGACGCACGTTTTTGCATTAACTCAAACATACCTGTTTCAGCAATGTAAGTTTGCAGTGCATCCCAATCTTCTACAGTCGGTACAATTTCTTTTTTAATAGAAACTGTAGCCTTGTTGTTTGCTACTTGGTCAATGCCTTGATCTTCCAAGTTGCTCACAATTTTTGCTTCGAGTTCGTTTTTGATTTTTTTAAGAGCTGATTCTTGTTCTGATAGCTCTCTAATTTCTAAACGAACTCTATGTAGTTCTGATAATAAATCATCCATATTTTCTAATTTCAATGTAACACCTCCTTAGTGTTGGTAGATACTGACATGTGGACACTGTCTACTAAGCGTAATGCTTCTTGTCCAGACTGTTCCATAATGTCAGCTAAGTTAACGCCCGAAGGCTCTTCAATAGCTCGCCTCATAGTCACTTCACTCATTGCAAAGATTAATGCAGTTGCGATAGCTGCTGGTTCTCGTTTTACAATCTCTTGTATAAGATCTTGCATTTGTTCAGTTAAAAAAATAAGTGCGCGTTCATTTGGGTCCATTGTTTTTGGCCTCCGCTAGTATGTGTAATAAGTTTTCCATTTTACCTAACTTACCATTTAGTTTTTCATATACTTGTTTTTCCCAAGTACCTTTGGCTGCAATCATAATTGTTTCTGTTTTTTGGTTTTGACCTGCCCTATGTATACGTCTGTTAAATTGTTGAAAATGTTCAGCACTATACGTAGGTGAACACCATATAGCTGCCGTAGCTTTTGTAAGAGTTAGACCGTGGGACGTAGACTGTGGATGACAAAACAATACCTGCAATTGTCCAGCCTGGAACCTTTGTACAATATCTACTCTTTTATGTGCGGGTACAGACCCATCAATAAGTTCGTATGATATTTTTTCTTTTTCCGCAATCTTTATCAACGCATCACGTTCGTGCTTCCAATTAAAAGCTACAATGCTGTGTTTACGTTGTCCTACTAATGTCATAACTAGATCGTAACGCTCTGTATGTATGTAAGTAGCTTTACCTTCTTGGTCATATATAGCTCCTGATACAAGTTGTAATAACTTTTTAACACGAGCTGCAGCATTGATTGCATTGATTGTGCCCGCACGCGTGTACAACACAGACTCTTCTGCCAGAGTTTTGTACATCTTAGAAATTTGTGGAGAAAGTTTGGTGTATACATTTCGTACAATATTGTCAGGAAGGTCGATACAATCAGTAAGTGCGTAACGAATTGATATATCAGAAAGTTTATCAGCTACAACTTGTTCGATCCCTGGTTTGTCAATCCATTCGTTTGCAAAGCCATTAAAATGTGGTGTACAAACTTGGGATCTGTAAGACCAGAAACGGTTGCCTAAATGGTCGCCGTCATCAATTAAACATACAGGGTGCCAGAGGTCTAAAATAGAATTACTATTAGGAGTACCAGACATAGCAATTCTATTGTCAAAGTTATCAACAATAGATTTAAGATTTTTAGACCGTTGGGCCTCCCTATTTTTGAACGCAGTAAACTCGTCAATGACGAGGGTAGAAAATCCTTTGAGGTAATGTGGATGTTTACGTAGAAAGTTAACAGCTTCGAAATTGGTAATGACCATTTCAAGTTCAGTATCTTCAAATATTTTTTTACGGTTTTTAGCATAAGCAATTCCATATTTTATATTAGGTTGGAATTTTTGTATATCTTCTGCCCAACTAGCTTCTAGTATAGATAAGGGTGCTAACACAAGAGTTTTACCTGATTGATTTATAATAGCATCTAAAACAGAACGTGTTTTACCTGTACCAGGGTCTGATGTAATTAAACATCTTGGGTGGGTTTTTATAAATTCGGAAGTCTTACTTTGATGGTCGTAAGCATCTGGTATTATAACATTGTTCATAATTCATCCTTCGTTGTTTAGTATTCTGTGTTAGTTGGTTGAATACTATATTTTTATTATACATTAATTTACACCCCATTCACATATAGGATGTTCACCTTTTTTAAATGAGCACCACTTGCAGTTGTAGTTTGATGGGTTAGGTGAGAATTTAGTAGCTGTAGTCATGTCTAAAGCTCGCTGATGTAGTTTTGGCATAAACATCATAGCTTGGTCTCGCGTATATACTTGAGTTGTAGTTTCGGCTTGGTCTAAATACCAAAATTCAACTTGTATACTTTCTAAGTTAGGGTACCTAAAGAAACTACCAATTGCGTATGTAATCCCTTGCTGGCTATGAGATATTTCATTACCAATCTTTTTGCCTGTTTTGTAATCAATAACTCTTGCTGATGTTTCTGTTTCATGGTGTATTGCATCTAACTTGATACGGGCCCATGTTACAGGGTCCATCCAGCCACAAGGTTCCCAATCTAAAGTAAAGCCCCATTCTCCTTCAAGTTCTACATTAGCATTAGCAAATTCTTCTCTAAGAGTTTTAAACTCTTGTTCAAACTTATTACATGCAGTTGGTAATTCAGCTAACTCACCTTTAACGTAAGCTTCACATTGGTCATGTATCTCTGTACCACGTGCGGCTGCTGGACCATAGTCTTCTTGTACACGTTTTACTTTAGATATATAAGAACGGTACGCACAAGTTTCGTAAGTTTTTAAAGCCGAGTGGGACCACGCAGGGATAAGACCTAATTCCGTTTCTTTGTCCGTCGCTATTACATTCTCTAGATCAGGACGCTTGTTTTGTACAAGCTTAGACATATAATTCCTTTATGCTTTCTTTAATAAGTTTAAATCAGTTTCTTCGAAATGACTTTCTATTAATTCTTCTCTAACATTATTGTCTACTTTCCAAGTTAATACAACCCCTCTTACTGTTTTATCTTTTATACGTTTAACAGCAGTAGTAATATTTAATCGTGACATTGCTTTTGTAAAATCTCTTTGAGAAAGTTTATTACGACTGTCAGTAAGTACATCATATGTTAATTTTAATTGAGACATTGGTATGCAAGTTTCTTGTCCTGCTTTAGCTATCCAATCTTTTATATATCTTTGAGAAGTAGTAATAGGGCCAGCTTCAAATGTATTTGTAAGTGGTATTTCTAAAATGTCTATAAAGTATTCTAAGTTTCTTTGGCGTACTGCGAATGCAAATTCTTCTAATACAGACATAGATATTTCTTTCATTTGAGATTTAGCTTCATTTTCTAAAGTAGTGTGTGCCATTTTATTATCTACTTTAAAAGATTTAAGAACTCCTGCAAATGTAAAAAGTTCTTGAGAAAGAGTGTCAATGTTATTAATTACTTCAGGGTGTTGTTGGTCTATTTTAATTTCTTGTCTGGGCCCTACATTGTAACGTCTGTCACCGTCTTCTATTTTTACAGCATCTCCCCTGTTTGTTAAGAATATAAAGTTACAAAAACTCGGCAGCTCAACTTGGTTTGTACGCATAGCTCTAATGGTGAGAGTTGGTTCTGTAACTTGGTGTTTTAACTTGTCAGCCATTTTGCCTACAGAACCTGAATCTGCCATACGAAATTCATCTACAACAAGAAAAAGCGCTGTTCGCATGTATAAATTAAATTGTTCTTCTATATTTTCTAAAGAACGCATTGGAACTTGTCCTTCACCAAATAAAGGTTTTAAAACTTTATGTATTAACAAACCTTTACCAGTGCCTGGAACGCCTGTAAAAATCCAAGCTGTCATTGTTTTTCTTTTGTTTTGATAAATATAAGCTAACCAATTTATAAAGTGTTCAAATTCTGTTACTCCATTTCCAAGTACGTGAGAAATAAGAGTGTGTATATTTGGTGTTAATTTTTTTAATTTAGTTGCTGTGCCATATTCTAATTGTTGTGTTTCTTTAGCTTGTAACATGTATTGTGTACGTCTAAATAAATTAACAAAATAAGGAGCTTCTTCAAGTTCAATACCTTTATCTGAGGAAGGGTCAAACACAACGCGTGCATCTGGAACAAAATCAGGTAATGCTCTATTATGAGTTCGCATAAAATCTTCAAGAGAGTTTTTATTAGTAGGAGTTAAAGGGTAATCATCTGAAAACTGTTGGGTTACATCGTTAAAGACGCCATTGTAATAAGTGTCAGTATGAAAGTCTCTTAGTACAACAGGTTTTAGTTTTTGATTGTTATTAATTTTATCTGCAAAGATTTCAAATATGTTTTTATAAAAGTCAGGATCTGCTTTTTGTATTTCCCAAATAGGCTCGCCTTTAAAGTTATACATATAATGAGGGTTGTCTAATACAAAGTAATACGCTCCGCTGTCGCCTCCATTTACATTACAATTAACATAAGGCTCAGCTACTCTAGAAACTTCAATAGTCATTTTATCTGGGTTTTGTAAAACATCTTGAGCTTCGCCAGCTACGCTTAGTGTTGTAACTTTACCAGTTTTCTTCGGTAAGTTTTGTTTTTTACGTAAGTTGTCTTTTATTTGTATGCCTAAATTGTGTACACGTTCAGGGTTATGAGTGTAAGTAGCTAAGTCTAAAGTAGCTTGGCTTCGTTTTACTAATACAAAACGTTGATCTTTTATAGGGTCTTGTACACCTTCAAACTTTGGAGGAGCAATATAAATTAATTTACTATTGTCTGCTACTGATGGGTCAAGTATGTAACATAAACTTTGTCCGTTTGCTGACAATTTTAATTGGTCAGCTAATATGTCGGTTTCGTAATTTAACATACGTAACCATTCTTTTAATGTTTTAGGGTTAACAGATTGTTTTAAAAGAAAAAAGAAATGTAAACTAATTTTATTTTTCTTTAAACCTAAAGATGCACTAGCTTGAGCAATGTAACTAACATCTTGAAAGTATTCAGGTAATTGTGCAATAACTTTTTCAGCTACAGATTGTACGTTTGTAATTTTAGAAATAGGTAATT
>Ga0181400_1001393_pt1 | contig 10014 bp, 16 predicted proteins | sample 23SPOviralmetaG_FD_130129 | JGI IMG/M metagenome (GOLD analysis project Ga0181400, IMG submission 130129) | Marine viral communities from the oligotrophic San Pedro Time Series (SPOT) site, San Pedro Channel, CA, USA - 23 SPOT_SRF_2011-06-22 | ecosystem: Environmental > Aquatic > Marine > Strait... | reverse complement strand
TTAAGCTTTCACAGTCTTTCAAAGCATCTTTAAGAACTTTAACTTGACGTTTTAGTTCAGCTTTTTTAATGTGAGCATATGCTTCTACTAAATCTTTATCGTCTTTATTATAAGCACCTTCTAGATCAGTCAAACGTCCGTTTAGCCATTCTTCGATGTAAGATACAGCAGCACCTTTAATATCGTGAGCTTTACAACGTTCAAATAATTTAATTTCAGCTTTTTCACCGTTAATCCAGGCATCTTCCATCTCATCTAATTCAGCAATAACAGTAGAATATACTTTTTGCTTTAAACGTTGTTGAGGTGTAATAACCGTTTTCGCTGGTTCATCTTTCTTGAACTTTGTAATAGATTTAGAATGTTCGACTAACTCATTAAGTTTTTTATCAACGTACTTTTGGCCATCATCTGTAAATTTACCAGCAAATTCCCAAACTCTACAATATGTGCCAACACCAAGAGAAAGAAAAGAATCAGGTAAATTTTGAATATGTTTTAAATCTTTTTTACGTTTAGCTTTAATGTAGTTAATAGCTGCTTTTGCTTTTTCTTGTTTCGTGCCTGTACATGCAAACATATTTACTGCACGATTAAACTCAGCTTCAAACATTTCAGGTGTCATGTTATCAGCAAATAGTGGTAAACCACCAAAATGTTTAGAGTCATCATTAAGTCGACCCGCAATTCGCTTCATGCTAGGTTTACGCTTTTTGCCGCGCATAGCTGATAATGCCATAGTATTCTCCTTACTTACTTACTTAAGGAGATTATACTTTACTTATCTGATTTTTTTTCTTGATTTTCGTGAAATGCGATTAGCCATTTGATGTCGTTTTTGACTTCAGCCATATCTTTTTCTATGTGGGTGAGGTGATTGGATTCAATTTTATAGACTCTGAATGCAATGAATGCAATAAAACCTACTAAGCTTGATATAAAAAGTGATTCGTAAAAGTCCATCTTAAATTTCCAATTTTTCTAAATATCATAGCAAAGTTAAGATGGTTGTTTTACTAGCAGTTACCAACTGAAGGGGGTGGGTTAGTTGTGTCTAACCTCTTTTATTAATCTATTTATATTTAGTAAACGCCTACGACGTTCTCTTCGATGATAATATGGTAAGATTCGCCATTTAATTTTACTTCAGCGCCTTCGAGCTGTTCAAGCATGACTGTATCACCCTCAACAATATCATTAACATCAGGACCAACTTTGATCACATCAGCAGTTTTAGTAAGCCGTTCTGTAGGGATAATAATACCGCCTTCAGACATTTTTTCAGTCATCTTAATTTTAATTAAGAGTTTATTTCCGAGTGGTGTAAAATTCAAGTCATCCATGACTTTCTCCTTTGTTTGGCTCCCTCTGCTGGGCTCGAACCAGCGACCTAATGATTAACAGTCATCCGCTCTACCAACTGAGCTAAGAGGGATTAATTTTTATTCGTGTTCGCCGTCTGCACGACGACCAGCAGCATGTGAAAACATATTTGGATTACGTTGCGCTTCAGCATAAGTACCGACTGTAACAGCCAGTGCTGCTAAGATTGCAATATGACCAACAGCAGAAGCTAAAAATCCAGTCCAACTGCCAATCATAATACTAAATGCTGTTACCCACATCCATGCTAAGATTTGTAAAATCATGTGTCGTGTGTTGACATCAGGAATGTTTTTCAGTGGACTCATATCATGACTAAAGATAAAGTTCCAACTATCGTGAATATACTTTTGCATTATGCTGTTTCCTCTGCACTTCCAATACAACCAAATACGATGGTTGCGATACCACCAACATATGGTACCAATGTGAGAAGAACCCAATATGGTGATAGACCTGCATCGCGAAGTCGACGTACGACTGTTGATAGTGATAGCCAGATGATACCAATAGCAATTGCTACAGTTAGAAGTGCACCATAAGGCTCAAATGCAACTGCTGCAAATGCAACAATCAAAGCGCAAAATGCTAGAGCATGAACTGCCCAATACTGTTGACGTTTTGCTACACCGTTAAAACTAAAATACTTACTCATTTACTTTCCTTTGTTTGGTGAACTCGGAAGGATTCGAACCTTCGACCTATAGATTAGAAGTCTATTGCTCTATCCAGCTGAGCTACGAGTCCAATTAATCGATATTTAGGTTATACTAGTACTACATCAGCATTTTTAATATTTTGAATATTATCTACGCCAACTTGTACCATACATTCGTTAAGGGTTGAAATTAAGCTCGTGATTTCATTATTGACAGAACCTTTATAAGGTATGTCATTTTTAATCATTTCGCCGTTTTGCTGCTCTGTTTTGCCATAACATTCTTCATGACCTAACAATGTTTCTTCGAGTTGAATCATATCAGCACCAAGTGCTAAGGCTTTACAAACATCTGAATTGTCATCATAGTAACCTGCACCCATAACTAGGCCATCGCGCTGATGAACTGCTTCGATACATTCAGTCAAAGCTGTAACATGTCCGATACCAATACCAGGCGTGTTAGCATTTGTAGATATGTATCTTGCATCATTACCTACTAAGATCACATCAGCACCAACTTCTGCTAATCTTGCTGCAACATAGGGATCTGATACAGGTGATGTGTAGATAATAAGATCTGGATTCTGCTCTTTGAATTTGCTAAGTTCATACATATAAGAAATGTTATGTGGTGTATTACAAGCAAATTGTATTGCTTTAATCTTGCCAGATGGCAAACTACCTTTTAACTCGTTCCACTTATGCTGCTGACCTTCTGTGTAACCGAAACTTGGAATAATATTACCACGGTCTTTAAAAAAGTAATCATATAGTTCACTAATGTCATACCTGGTTGAAATAAATGAACCCATATTATGCTCTTCGAACACAGTTGCCATTTCAAAAGTGCCTACAGCATCATGGCTACTTGCAACAATAGGAATACCTTTGTATACACTGCTCTGTGCACCCAGCGATTGATTACCAAGTGCTTGATCTGAATAACGTGGACTAATAGCCACATTATCCAGACTTAGGGTTTTTCTACGCTGAGTGAGCATATTCGACCGCCTTTTCTACAGCTTTAAGCTTACGTGTACGATTACCACCAAACCATGCTGATGAAACTCGATTATCACTATTGCGACCAAGTTCATGATCAGTAATATATGTGACCGCATTCAGTGCATTCCACCAAGAACCTTTACGATATTCAGCACCAGGCTGAGTCTCGAGAATTTCAAAAGCGCGTCGTGCTGTACGTGATAGCTTATCTTCAGTTACTTTAGATGTACCCAAAATATGACCAAAGTATTCTTTTACTTTATCTTCTGAGTATTGTTTTTCGCCTAGTGCATTGGCGATATTTTTATATTCATCCATACGTTGTTCTGCAAGACCTAATGTTTGTTTTACCAATGAAGCATCAAACTCTTTACGGTGACCAACTTTAACACCATTTGTTGCATTACCACTTAAAGACATAGTAAGCGTATTGTTGCATACAACTCTAATAGGTGTAAAACGAATATCAATAGATTTGCCATACTGATGTGGATTAGAAAATAACAAGTAAGACTCTACTTTATCACCATCAAATAGTGTAAAGTCATTATCTACTTTAGCTAGAGCCCATACCATTTGGCCTTCTCGCAAAGAACCAGCAGTATCCATCTTCATATCACCTTCCATTACAAAGTCATGGAAGAAACCCATTGCTTCAGCATTTTGTACTGGATTCCAATCAGTGCCAACGACATCTAAAAGTTTGCCATCAGTTTCACGAATTAGTGCTTGTTTACCAGGTACTTCAAACACTTTATGTTTGCTGCTGCTGTAAGTTAAAGGACGCTTCTTAACAGTCCAATCAATACCAGCTTTTTCCATCATTTGTTCAGGTGTAAGATCATCAATGACCTTGGTACCTAAACCATGCCATGGTACTTCGCCAGAATAAGCCATTGTTTCTACTGCATGTGCCATAATTAATCTCCTTAAAATCAACTTTGATATTAAGGTTATACTCTCAAACTGATTTTTTTTATTATAAGAGTGATTTATTTAAAAATTTAGCTTGTATTCTCGAACTAGTTGAGCGCAATCATCCATCCATAGTTTGAATGATTTATTATCTTTGTAATATTCACGCTTCTCAGGAGTTCCAAAATATTTTAAAACCCAAATAGCTTGTTCCAAATCTTTACCGTGATGTGATAGGTTTTTCATTAGATGTCCTCTACTGTAAGATGAAGAATAACACGTGGTTTTAGTGTAAAGTTCCAAGCACAGTACATGTCATCTCCTTTGTGTTGTATTACTTCTCCATCTTTCCATTTTTGCATGAACTCATCTTTTTCTAATTTAAGACCTATATCACCAATTGGCGAAATTATTGGAAAGTGATAGATAGTTTGATTTTCACCGTAAATATTATCGTTTGGATTTACAAACGTACCAGGATACAAAACTGCAAAAACTGCTGTATTGATAGATGGATGATCGCAAAATGCTCTAGTTAAACCTAGTTTCTTAGATAGCTTGCTAAACTTGCCTCTGAACTTAATTGGTATTGCATTCCAACCAGGACCATATGAATTTTGGTTATTATTAGGAAACTTTTTAGCGTACTTAGCTACGATCTCGTAGTCTTCTCTAAATTGATCCTGCCAAATATTCGCCAGTTGATTCATATTCTGATTTTTTTTGTTTGTCCACTGCATCTAAGAATTCCTGTAGTTCCATCTTTTTATCACCAATAGTAATTACTGGGTGTGGTGCATAATCTGGGTAAATGTTATCCATATAAGAACAGCAACGTAACATATAACGAAGGTTGCCATCTTTAATGTTTGTAGGACGAGCGTGCAAAGTAATCATTTGATCCATGAAAGCTACTTGTCCATCTTTCCAATCAATCTTTGTAATGTATTCGTCTTTATTAATAAGAGACCAAAGATGTTCTTTAAATTTTTTGCTTTCTTCTTTTTCCATGCCTTGAAAATGCGAGAACAAAGAACCTGGAAAATGAATACCTTTAACTCCAGCAGCAGTTTCCATTTGCAAAGCTGATGACATGCCATCGATTGGAACTTGATTATACTTTACAATTTCTTTTTGATCTGGAATCAGCTCACCAGTAAAGTTATCGTATTCCCAACTGTATACAGAACGTAATTCATCAACCATTGTTTTATCTTCTTGACTCAGCTTATCATAAGCTTCAGCAGTACTTAAAAACCATGTTGCAGAACCTTCAGTGTGTTCAACAGCAGCAAGACCAACAACTCTCATATTATCATCAGTAGATGGATGATCACTATGCCAACCAAGATCACCATTAGCAAAAACGCCTTTTGGTTTACCTCTTTTATCTTTTTGATAAGTTACAGCAGCAACACTCATGCGGTGTTCTTTTTTAATATCCATTACTGTTCTAAAAATATTTGTAGCTGTTTTACGCCAGTGTTTACCACCTAGATCACCTTTAATTAGTGCAGTGTGTACTAAGCCGTTTGCTGGTGTACCCCACTGAGTATGAATATCATACAATCTATCTTCTGTAACATTTTGATCTACAAAAACTACTTGGCGTTCAGCTACTGCTTTACCAAGTTCAGCAATATGTTCATTGCTATTAATATCGAAGTCAGTTGCTTCGACCGCGTTATTTAATTCTTTGAGGCGCATTTGTAAAATTATTCCATTTCGGTATTTCAGGTTGACTTAAGAAGAATGTATATCTATGCAACAATCTTTTTTGTAGCACTTCTTCCCAGTTTGGTTTAGTCTTTGGGCGTTTGTGTTGTGTTATTAACTGATCACTTAGTACAATATCACCAGGTTCCCAGTTGTGTTCGTAAATATATTTATCTTGGTAGAGGTATTCACGTAACTCTTTGTAAATCTTTCTACCTTTATCGTCTTCAATTCTTGCATTATTTAGTGGAAAGAAGTAGATACCTTTTGTACCACCAATATTAGTTTGTTCTAGCCAGAATCTATAATTTCTATCATAACCTGGTGTAGCTACGAAATCATGTCTTGCCATCATCCAAACCATTTGATGAATGCTTTTCATACCAGCCCATTTAGTAAATACATATTCGTATTCGCAATATCTACCACGAATCTTTTCATATAAATCTTCAGGCATTTCTTCTAGTGCTGGCACAGTATTATTCCATATTGTTTGTGTGCCTTCACAACTTGCAACACCTTGAAGTGCTACACCATCTGCATGATTTACATTATTAAGATTAGAGTGCCAGTCTAAACGTCCATCTTGAAAGATTCCTGAAAAGATACCTTCATCATTTTTGGCACCAGTTACCCTTTGAACTGGATAGCTTTCGCCTTTCCAAGACATAGGATTCGGATATGGTGGCATATTAGTTCCAGGTTGGTAATACTCTGACCACGAAGCATCTTCATACCAATACAATTTATCCCAATTGTGAATGTGATGACCATCGTTGCCTTTACCAAGTCTATGAACTAGTTGCGCAAATGGAAGTGACCTATTTTCTTGATTCTTAATAACAACAATGGGACATTTTAAAAGAACGTCACGGATTTTATCGACATCAGCTTGGTTGATATTGGTAATATCAACATCTTGAATCTCTTTAGCGATACCGTTTTTTAAATCTACAACTTTCATTTTTCCACCAATAAAAATGTAGGACTAACCGTGGGTCCTACGCGAGTCTATTTCGCGACTAACCGTACTCACTCCGACCAGGGCACTGTTAAAGTACAGTCCGAGACTATTTTTGACTCTTACGAATCTTTGTCTTTGCGTTCTCAATTGCATCTACAATCTTTTCATCTTCCCATGCCAGGAAGTTATGAATTTTGCGCAATACCCAAAGCTGTGCTGTACGAAGTACTACACCACGAGGTGTAAACCAACCAGCGATATATGCAATAATGACAGCATAGAAAGCGACTAATAGGTTTGATATTTGCTCGATAGGATCCATGATATTCTCCAATTTTAATTTACTTTAGGGTTATACTTAATAAGGTTAATTATTTTTCCCCACATATCCCATTCCCACCATTTATTTCCTGAATGGTCAGATTGTTTAGGAAACTTGTGATGAGTATTATGAAAAGATGTTGGATTAGGAAAACCAATTACCCACCATATCCATGAATTTACTGAATCATCTTTTGTTTCATGAGATCTATATGATGTTAAGAAATTACTGTGACCAAAATAAGTAATAAAGATTCTACCGCCAATTACACTGGAAAACATTGGAAAAGCATATCCAAACAAAAATAATTCAAAACTAATAAGTGCAATAATCAAACCAAGTACGATTTGTATTTCAAACCACCACTTGTTTAAGAACTGAAAGTATGGATCTTTCCAAATTCTGTCTCTTAGAATACTGACCAAAACTCTTTTATCAAAGTCTTTCACTTTTATCTGAGCTGTAAATAGTTTCCATAATCCTAGAGTTGCTGGATATGGATCTTTATCTGTATCTGAATGAATGTGATGTTGTCTATGAGCTGCAACCCAATCGATTGGACCACCTTGTGCATTTAACAGACCTACAAAACCTAAAAATCTTTCCATAAAAAGACTTGTTTCGTATGACCTATGAGAAATAAGTCTATGCCATCCGATTTCTATGCCTACACCAAGAACAAAAATTGTGTATAACCTTGACAGTATCAGATAATAGATACCAGTTTCAAAGTTTACAATTGTATAGTAAATAGTCCATGCGCCAAAGAAAGAACTCAGTGCAATTAAGATTCTTAGCTTATGAATTGTCTCAATATTTTTGTAGAACGAAAGCACTAGCTCTGCCTCCAAATCCAAAGTTATTTTTTAGAATTGCATTTACTTCAGTTTCTAATGGTTTAGTTAGAATGTTTAGATCAGATGCTATTGGGTTATCTAATCCGTGTGTATGAATCAAAGTATTGTTTTTCATCATCTCTACACAGTAAACTGTTTCAAGCAAACCTGAAGCACCCATACCATGACCAATATGACCTTTCAATGAGGCTACAGGAACATCAGGAAAATAGTCTTTAAGAATATCTATTTCAACAGGATCACCAATAACCGTACCAGTGGCGTGTGCTGAGATATAATCAATCTTAATATCTTTATCATCAAATAGCTGCGAATACGCTAGTCTTGCTCCTGTGCCTTTTGGATCAGGTGAAATAGGATTTGAAGCATCATTATAAACTGCTACATCATCAATAGTGCCATAAATCTCAGCACCTCTTTGTTTAGCATGCTCTAAATCTTCTACGATTACCGTTACATAACCATCTTTAAACACTGTACCATCTCTGCCTTCATCAAAAGGTCTGCATGAGTTTGTACCTGATTTAGCACCAAGACTTGTAAAGAAATCGTTACCACCAGGTGCTAAAGATAATTCTTCATAGCCATTTAAGATAGCAAATGCATTTCCATTCTCAATATACATTTTAGCGTGCTGCAAAGCATTTGTACTTGTTGCGCATGTCGCTTGCATAGAATAAATTGGGCCATGAAAACCCCAATGCTGCGAAATGTATGAACTAATAAAGTCTGGTTGTGTGTTTAACCATTTGAAAGGATTTACTTTAATCAAAGATCTCTGCATTTTATCAGAGTTTTCTTGATCGCCAAGTTCGTCATAGTGATGTTTCCATTCACGAAGCTCAGTCATGGCATTCAGATTTTCTACCATACCTCTAATAGAGCATGAAATGATAGGTGCTGTATGATCGTGTTTTGCTGTCAAGCCAGACATTTCTAAGGCTTTGTCTGTTGTATACATTGATGCAATTGCTGCTCTGTCAAAGTGTCTTAAAGAACTTCTTCGAAACATTCCTTTATCGACTACATAGTCTTTGAGAACATCCCAATCAAAGTATTCATCAATTTGATCGTTTTTAAGTTTTTGAAAATTTTGCTTGACATCCAAGCCTAAAGAGTCAGCTACCGCATAACCCGTGATCGCAATTGTCATTATTACTTCTCGCCATTAAAAGCCTTAGACGATTTACTAGTACCAGCATATAAACCAAACCATGCTGCACCTGCGCCGACTACTACTGATACCAAACCAGATTGTTCCATGTTAGGAACTTCTAAAGCCATAAACCAATTTACGACTTGGTACAATAGAATAATATAAACTGTAAGAAATAGACGCGGAAAGATTCGCCAGGCATCTACAGCACGTGCTGCATAAATCCATTTTTGATATGGATTTGATCCAGAGTTAACAACATTTGTGTCTACTTCAAGATCGATTTTAACTGTTTTTGTTTCTACTTCACTCATACTTTATTTATAGCATATAGTACTCAACTGGTTTTACATGACCAAATTCTTTAAGAAAAGATTCTAGGTCAGGCTTTTGGCCAGTTACAGTAAACATAATAACATGCGCTTCTTTATTAAAATCAGCAACATGCACACATAAATCATCAGCTTTATCCATGATCTGCATAATTCGCGTATCCATAGGAAAAGGAATTCTAATCTTTAATAATTTAAAACTCATCGACAGAATAGTAGTCATGTAAAAACCTCGTTAATTTTGCGTTGCGTGCTATTACCATAGCTTTATCTTGTTTTACTGCATAGAAAAATATTTCGTTTCTATTACAGCATTCGACTAGACTTTCTTTATCACCATCAAAATTACGTATTGTAAATTTGCAGGGCATCGACATACCAAATGATTTACTTTGCATCATTTGTAATTCTCTTTAATCCAGTCTACCTTATCAGCCACATCCACAGGATTAGGCTCACCGTGAAAGACACAGACTTTTCCATCTTTTGGTATTTCTCTACCAAACATTTCCGAACGGTTACCAGCATGTTTACCACGTTCTACGCCTTTCTTATAAGACCACAACCATTCATCTGGAAATGGATTACAAATTTCAGGATAATGATTTAAGTACGAGGAAATAACATTTTGATCTCCAAAGAAGTGTACTTGTTTCTGCATATCATGAAACTGCTTTGAGTTATTAAGATAATACTCCCAAAT
>Ga0181400_1001391_pt1 | contig 10016 bp, 15 predicted proteins | sample 23SPOviralmetaG_FD_130129 | JGI IMG/M metagenome (GOLD analysis project Ga0181400, IMG submission 130129) | Marine viral communities from the oligotrophic San Pedro Time Series (SPOT) site, San Pedro Channel, CA, USA - 23 SPOT_SRF_2011-06-22 | ecosystem: Environmental > Aquatic > Marine > Strait... | reverse complement strand
TTAACTTCAAAAAAACAAGGATCGTAGGAAGGATATATAACATTGTTTCTAGTAGCTCCTTTTATATCGTATCCATATTCTGAATAATTCTCTCCTACTTTATTTACTATTTCTAGCTTTTGTACTGTTTGTACTCCTTTTACCCTATCCAATACGGTTGTAATTCTAGCTAAATTTATAGGTTGATTAATATTTCTATTTGCTGTTGTAAAGTATTCTTTTACCTTTTGTATACAGTCTAAGAGTATCGCTCTACCTGTATAGTTTGGAAGTGCTAATACTTCGAAGTTAATACCTATGTTTACTATAAATGCATCTTTAATATTAATACTGTCGGAAATCATCATATACTGAGATAGATAATTCTTAAGGTTTCTCTTAAGATTATCAGTTGAGTAAGTAAGCTTATTATTATTATCATATGCTAAAGTGTAGAGAGATAAAGAAAAAGGATTATCGTCTACTAGGGTGGAGTTTGTTTCATAGTTAGCAGCTTCATCCTTAGTAACAAAAGTTTTAGCTACTGAGCCGAATTGTGAAGGCATAGATTGAGCTCTTACGTTATAATCCTGTAAAGTAACAGCTCTACCTTGTTCGTTAAAAGCACGTAATGAGTTTTCTCTTATTTCTTCAACTGTATCTCCATCTTTTCCTCCTGTAGCTGGTAATAGGTTTGTAAAAGCTAATGTTCCTTGGTAAGAGTTATCACTAGCAGTTGCAGTTACTCCTGACTGTTCAGTAATAGTATTAGCTGGAACATTAGATTTTATACCTCCTCCTTTAAGGTAAGATATTGTTAATGTTGTATTAGAGGGTGCTACACCATATGTTCGTGTAAATAAAAAGTTTGAAGGATCATATGAATGATCTATTCTAGATATACCGTTAGCATTACCAATTCCTACATTAGCTGGGTTGGGAATTATTACTGAGTCATCTGATTCACTTATTCCTGATCCGAATTGAATTTGTAAATTACCTGAAGAATTAAATCGAGTAACAAATCTATAAGGAACTTTTTTAAGAGTAAGCTTAGACGCTACTACTCCTGAATCATCTTCAGTATTAGCTGTATCGTCATATACTGTCTCTTGACCTAAATAAGGAACTTCTGTCCAGGTAATTCCGTCAGAATCTGTAATAGATAATATTCCTATTATTTCAGAGTCTTCTACAGTTATAGTTTTAAACTTTTCAGCATTTCCTATGACTTGTATGTTTTCTACTACTTCTCCTGAAAATGCATTTACTTTCTTCTTAAGAGTGTATTCGGCTGGATTACCTCCAGCTATAGAAGCTACTGTAATGTCAGTAGGACTATAAGAGCTAGAGAAACTAAAATCAACAGATTTATCTACAATAAAAGCTGGTTGACCTGCAGAGTTTGCTTTGAGTTGAGCGTTTGCAGAAACTATTAATGCTTGGTCGAAGTTAGGTTCGTAGTCAGCTCCTGTAGCAGCTACGTTTTGACTTACTTCTAATTCTACTTCTGATACTGTAGTAATTTTAGGTTTATAACCTAGAGTGTATGCTAGTGAGTATAAGTTTTCAGGATTTTTAGCATGCTGTACAAAAGTTTCTTGTAGCTGGGTATCTGAATAAAATGATAATACATCCCCAACATAAGCAGCCATTTCAATAAACATCATACCAGGTGATGTAGGAGAAAAATCATTATATGTATCTGGAAAGTAGTTTTTAGCAAACTCTACTAATGAGTTTTTAAAATCATTAAAATCTCTGTTAATATACTTTATGTCTCTTACTTCTTTCATTCTAGTTCAAAATTAATAGCTACAGTATCATTAATTCCTGTGTCTTGTATTTGATATCTCATACTAAAAGCAACTGTGTTTTCATCAGCTAGTGCTTGTGTTTTTATATTAATAGGTATAACTTGAGGAAAGTAGTTTCTTAATGAATCTCTTATTTCTCCATCTATTGCATCTACATTATCTTTAGATATATTTTCAAATAATAAATTTCTTAATCCTGTACCAAACGCAGGGTTTAAAAATCTTTCTCCTTTTCCAGTTAAAAAGAAATTTATTAAGTTATTCTTTATAGCATCCTTAGTAGCAAAAGTAGAATTAAACACTCCTACACCAGTAAAAGGAAGAGATACACCAATTGCTTTACGTGGCTGTAAATCTAACGGATTAATTTTTTTTGCTTCAAATGCCATTATGCTGGTATTCTATTTTTATCTTTTTTATTTGCTGCGTCTAATATTGATTTAGCTTTGCCAACGAAGTCTAACTTTGAAATATCGATGCCTGGTAAAGGACCTGCATTTTCGGTTAAACCCATTTGATTAGCTAATGTGTTAGATGTAGCGGTATTGACTGGAGAACCTGTAGATCCATTTATCTGTTTAAAGTCATCTCTAGTCATTTCTCCTGCCGTTTGATTTAACATTTCTTCTAAAGGTATAGTTCCTGTGTTAATCTTACCTGTAGACCATGTTTTTGATAAATCTTTCTGTACAACTGGTTTATATTGGCTTGTATTCTGTACATTAGGAGTAGTAGGTGTACTGGCAACCTTTACGGCTTCAGTTAGCATGTCTTGCAGTTCTTCTTTTACTGCTGCTCTTACTTCTTCTCTTATTACTTTACGTAATGTATCTAGTTTCATAATAATAAATATCTAATAATTAAAGTATTGATAGCTGAGTGTCTAATCTTACTTTGATATCAGCTAAAATAGTTTTGGATTTAGTAGTAAATGTTGGTGGTGTTTTTAATATAGTTACGTTTTCTAACGTCTGTGCTACTCCGAATCTCCTTTGGGCTACTTCTGGAGAAGTTGGATCATCTTCTACTTTTAAAATATATACGTTTCCGTCTATAGCTTCATAAAGTTCTGAGTCTGTATCTGGGAGATTTATTCCTTGGTTATTAGCATCACCTAAAGGTAAGCCGTCTGGTCCTAAATTTAATCCTCCTTGTCCATCTGCGTCTGCATTATCTCCTCCATTTGTCCCAAAACCATCATCTATTCTTCTTCTTCTTAATCTCGATTTAACTCCTTCTGGTATATATTCTTCAAGTTCATAGTCTTCAAATATTTCAAGTAACTCTTGGGTGCTATTGTCGAATGCAGAACCGTCATCAACTCCATCTAAATAGTTTTCTAAAGCATTTGCCATTTCTAACAAAATACCTCCATACTCATCTAGTAAGCCTTGATTTAACCCTCCTACTTCGGTTCCGTTTTCTAAACTGTCGGCATAAGCGTCAACCAAAGCACAGTAAGATGCGGAGAAGGCCATCAAATCATTTAACCTGTCTAGTACTAGAGAGAGGCTAGCATTTACTGCCCCTACAGTAGCAACCCCTTGTTGAATAGATGCTGCTAGCTTTTGTGCTTTATCTACAAACTCTTTTAATGTTTCTTTTATTTCATCAAAACTCTGTAGCACAGCGGTAGGTATACCTATTCCGGGAGGTACAGAGGTAGGTAATGGCAAAGCTATAATAGTTTTTATGATCCCTAACAATTTACTTATAGGGCCTAAAACTTTACCTGCTATTTGAGTTAATTTGTTTAGAGAGTTAGATACTCCTTGAAGAAAATCATTAGTCTGCTCTACTCCTTTAGCTATGTCGTCTGTGTTTTCACAAAGTGAAGGAGCTAGCCTTTGTACTACTAGAGATGTAGCACTTTCTATAGCTCTCTGTTTAAATCTACGTATAAGAGTTTTTAAAGCTTGTCTACCTTTATTCTTGATAATACCTTTAAGCTTTCCTAATTGCTTATTAATCTTCGCTCCTAGCGTATCTTCCGGAATCTGTGTATATCCTTTCCCCATTATTCTATAAAGACTTTTTTAGAATTCATTTCAGTTATAACTCTATTTTCTATACTAAGAACTAATTCTTTAACTGACTCTGAAGCGTTGACTAGAGCGGGAACATATATTTCAGGTAGGTTCGGTGTACTCATTGATTCAATAAGTTCATTTAGTGCTTCTAAAATATCAAGAAGTATAGCTTCTGCAACTCCTCCTAATACAGCGGGTTGTTGTAGGTCTTCATTAGGTCCTTGTCTTCTGGGAGCTTTCCTTAGCTTATAAGCTCCTTTCCCTATATATACTTTAGGTGCGTCAAATACTATTCTTTCGCTAGCATCAATATGAGTATCATTAGAGTTGACTGCAATATGTTGGTTAGCTGATAATAGTATGCTTTCTTCTCTTGCGTTTAAGACTATTCTATCAGATTGTAGTATTGCTTGTGCACCTCTATAAATATCTGTTGCAGTAGGAGCGAATCCTAGGAAAGAAGCATTCTGTTCGTTAGCAGGGATAAGAGGAATTATATGGTCGGAAGTTAAGTAGATAGAAGTACGGTCTGTATTAATGTTTTCAATTTGAGGAGTATATCCGTCAGCATCTAAAAAATCTATTCCTGTTTCAGGAACTTCACTTTCTTGTTGACCATTCCTTATTATTGTAAGAGGTTTACCGTTATTCTCATCGTTTACTAAAGGTTGTTGATTTGCTCTAACACCAGTCATTCTTATAGACTGTCCATGTCTTCCTTCTATAAGGATGTCTCCCATATGAGGTAGCAAAGGATATATATCTCCTCTTTCAACTACTCCCGGTCCTGGGTTAGGATTCCCTTCTCTTAAGCCTGGATCTGGGTGAGCATTATAATGAGGATGATTCCATACAGCGATAGGAGCACTATAATATACCTTTGGGGTGTCTGCTATATCAACAACATCTTGTGCTTTAGGTCCTACATATAGTTGAACTATTTCTCCTGCTAAAGGAAAAGAAAACATATTACGGTGAATGGGATAAGCTATATCTAAAGACCTTAAATCTGTTTCCTTACCAGAGTGATCTAAAAGTCTATACCTTATAGCACCTATATCTCCATAAGTTTTAAAGAATGGGTGAGATTCGTCCGTAATTACGTCTACAACTCGTGCATTAGAGGCTAAAATGTTGCTATCTGACATACTATCATTCTTCTTCTGAAGGGTTGTTGCTTACTTCTTTTTCTATTTCTTGAGACTCTTCTAGAAGGTCTTGAAGATCGGAAAAATCAAATTCACTGTCACTTCCTTTAGTTTGCGCTGTTTCTATGCGTTGTATTATAGTCGCTAACTTAATCAAAGCGTCATCATTCTTTACTCCTATCTCCATATATTCTTTTATCATAGGAACAATAAGAGTCGCGTCTCCGATATTTTCTATAAGAGGTTTAAGTTCACCAATTAGCCCTTTCACTTGGGCTCTAGTACTGGTAGAATTATCGTGGATCTCACTGAAGAGGTCAGATAATGTTTTACCTGAGAATATTTCTTTATCTAAACTCATATTAATAGTTTACTATAAATAGTATATTACTTATTATTTAAAGTAGTAACTATTAACCCTCTTTCATGTAACTCTAAGTAGCCTTTATAGAAATCTTTTTTAAGTGTAGCGATTACTCTTGTCAATTGAGGAGTTTCGCAATCAGTCATTTCTCTTATATAAATGTAAAGAGCTTTTTTCTTAAAAATTTCTAAATCACTTCTTCTTTTAAAAATAGTTAATATAGCGTCAGCTATCTTCTTTTCACTATCCTTAATAAACAAATCATCTAAACATTGATATGTCTTATCTACCCATCTATCTATGTAGGTACCAAGTGAAATGGCATCTTCGTATACGTTCTTATGTTCACCTACTATCATATAGGAGGGAACGTTCAAAGAAAAGCCGTCTGGTGTAGATTCGTTCTGTAAAAGTTTTTTATAGTTCTTATTGTTGTAGTTAATTAACCACCTTTTAACGATAGTGCCGAAATAAGAGTATGCTTTTGCTCCATTATCAGGATCAAATTTCATTATCTTATCTTCTAGCAATACAGTTACTACTTCATGTTTAAGGTCTTCAATCTGTTCTACATCAGTATAGTAAAATTTAAAAGTATGTATAATATTTTCAGCTAATTTATAAAAAGGTATATAAATATGGTCTGTGAATATTTTATTACGGTATTCATTATCAGAAGATCGGTTGTATTTCTTAATATACTCTTCTGTTTCTGATGTAAAATAATTAGCCTTGGATTTCTTCCTTGCCATAATTTGAGGATAGCTTAAATTTATTAAGCTCTGTCTGTAGTCTTTTTAAGACGTTAAAAAATGCACCTATTTCGTCATCTGACTGAAAGACCCCTTGTTCATCTAGATTTTTTAGGTGCTTATCACTTTCCTTCACTAAAATTGATAGTTTTTGAAGGTATTTTGTTTGATCTTGTATAATATCTTCAAATAACTCAACTTTCTTAAGTAAGTTACCAATAATATAGACAGTAAAAATGAAAAAAGCAACTAAAACTGTAACTATTATGTAAAAAAGTGTAGAATTTATTTCCATTATAGATTTTTAAGTATATTTGACAGGCCTTCTGATGATTTTACCGCTCTACCTGTTGATGTAGTAGTTTTCGGTCTTTGAGGTTTAGATGTTCCTCCGTTAGCCTTCCACATGTCGTACTCAACCTTGGAGGCTAAGAAGTCTGCACTATGAAGTACTGAAATAATAGATGTTTTTTGTCTAGAAGATTCAACATGGCTAAAAAAGTACGCTTCATTAGCTTTATCAAACACACCATCATGACATCTTACAGCTAAAAACTCCTTCTGGCTAACTTTTATACCAAACTTCTGTAATATAAACAGTGATCTATCTGGGATTAGCATAAAATCTAAGTCTGGATTGAAGGTATACATCTCTGATAGTTTATCTTGACGCCATTTATCAGTCTGAGGTATATAATTAGGTGTATCTCCATCTCCTATCTTACCTAAATCATGGAATAATGCGGCAAAGACCAGTTCTTCTTCGGTGTAATCAATTGTTCCACCCATCTCTTCGTATAACCTTGACTGTTTTACCGCATACTCCACAACTCTATTAACGTGATCAACATATCCTCCAGGGAATGCATTGTGATACCATGTTTTGCCACTAGCAGGAGCCATTACATAAGTATCCTCCATGTGTTTAAGCATACTTTTAATTGATTCCTTTCGGTCACCAATGTACGTATCAATAATTTTAAGATGCTTATCGTAATTAGCTTGAATTTTTTCTGCTGTTATAGACATATTTTATATTATTATTAATTATTATATATATTATTTATCATTATAGTTATTTATTAATTAATTAACTTATATCTATATATCTTTATATATAATATTATTAAGATATTAAAAATAAATGTAAGAAACAACTTTTTTACGGAAATAATTGGGGGGAATATAACTTTTTTATAAAAAGCTTTAGCTCGCCGCGCAAAACGCGCAAGTTGTCCCGCGATTTATTCATACTTCTCTTCTAAAGACTCCATTTTATAAGGATCTCCTAAACGTTTTACAACGGATTTAGCTTCTTGAACAGAGATATTAAAGAACTCTTTCTTTTTATTCACTCTAAAACCGTTTCTTTCAAGATATCTATGTACCTGTTTCTCTACATCATGAGCATTAAAGCAAGGAAAAGCCCATTCAACAACAAAGTCGACAGCCACTCCCGTGGCAGAATTAATCTGTTTAACTCTATCGGAAGGTTTATTCTTAGTAAAGCCTATCTTACATAGACCAGGCATTGTAGGATTAGTTAGTACATATACCCATTGACAGCCAGTCATACCTTTTGGTATCTGAATCTCTTTAGGTCTATTAGTGTAATATGTAACATCTTCCCATCCATCTCCTTTATCACTGGGAGTAAGAGTAAAGTAACTAGCCTCAGTATCGGTTTGATCTTCAGAGACTTTGATTAATCCTTGAGCATATTCTTCTGTAATTCTTTTAAATCCCATAACCTTTATTTTTTATTTATACTTAAATATAAGAAAAATAGTTTAGTTACGCAACTATATCCACCTCAAAGTTTAATAAATCTTGGTATCTTTTTATGATACCGCATTTCTCATACTCCTCTCTCTTCTCAAAGTATACTAATAAAACGTTAAGACCAGAGAAAATATCGTCGCTATTGTATTCTTCTGTAATCGTATACCTACTATCTAACTTCGTAATATCTATTCTATTGAGATAGTTAAATAGTTTATTGTAAAATTGATTACGTACCTTAAATCTAACCTCTCTATACCGATCACCAAAATGCTTTAGATGCATTAAGTCCATAGTATGGTAATTATCTATACCTCTAAGCACCATTCCCATTAAGACATAGGGATTATCAAGCAACTCGGTCAAGTTATGCTCTTCGTATATCTCTTCATCTCCTTTTTCAAAGATAGAAAATAAAGTATGTGGGTTTAAAGGTTGCATTTTATATAAATATTCGTACATTATATAATAAGAAAAAAAGACCTATATACCGAAAAATTTTGCTAATTTTTTTTCCTTGATTTTCTTGTTTTATACCAAAAAAGTTCATATATTAAAGTATGAATAAGATCGAAGACATTTTAATGCTAGCAGAGAAAGTAGGAAAGCGAGCTATAGTACTAGATACGGCACGAAAATTGAGAGAGTTCTCTCCCTCTATTACTCTATATGAAGCATATGAACAGGCTTGGGATCATGTAAAAAATAAATAATATGTTTAATTATGAATTTGTGAGTTCTTTACTGAGTTTCACCATAGTAATGATATTCTTTAACGTTATAAAAGACTTTGTTATTATACCTCAGTTTAATCCTACAGAAGAAGAGCTTAGAAAGATAAATAAGAGATGGTATATAAGCTTTATTATTGGTGTTATTATTCTATATATTGTCTACGGTAGAGCAGGACCATTTTAATATTATGAAGAACTTTAATTATAAACTAGTGTTAGCATGGATTATTATATTCTACTTTCTATATTGGTTTTGGAGAGAGGTATACAGACTCTTTATATGAATATATAAATATATATTACTATATACCTAAAAATCATCAGATTCTTGAAGACAGGTATGGCAAAATCACGCAGACTACCAACCCCTTAGGGAACTATACTGTCAGTGTTATATCACCTTTATATCACCATGCCTGCCGAGGTCCGGAAGGTTAGGGGTAAGATTTGGGAGGGGTAAGGTTTATCTATAGAGGTAGTGGCTCACACCGTTGACCTTTATAAGAGTTGATTTATCTAGATTGTTATATCTAGAAGAAGAGTTGAAGTAATAGAATGGTTTGTAATTAGATAGATTGATCATAGTATATTGTTTTAATTATTATACCTTAATATACGAAATTTATCTTTGTTAGCCAACTATTATAGTAACTATCTGATATATTAACCATAGAGTAATACCTATCATTATAGGCCTCTGTATATACTTCTCAGTAAATGTAATAAACTTATCCATATGTAGATTATTTAATTATACGTTAACGGCTAATGTTCTCTGTACCTTCATCAGTATACCTTCCAGCCTATTATACATCTCTATAGGCAGATGTTCATAAGCGTATGTATATATAGTATCATATAGAAAGCCATCAAAGAGGCCATATAGCATATTACCTAACTCGGCACCACCATTCTCATAGTCGTACTTATCTATATGTCTGATACAATCAAGGACAAAGGAAGTATCCTCCATCTCAAATATCTCATGTCTGTTGAATCGTGAATGTTTACTCATAACCTTTATTGTTTTAATATACCTTAATATACGATTATTATCTCATATAGGCAACTATCTAATGCTTTTTACATTATCCTCCGTCATATCCTTAATCTCCTGGTAATCCTTTAATCATTGTAAGTAAAGCCATATAGGGTAATTCCGAATAATGTAATCTAGGTAGGCCGGATAAAGCTTCTATATAGAGAAAAACTGAACAGGGACACACCCAACCCTGATGTTTACTATCCATTCTACATACGCTACCTATGTTTCTTTCTATACAATTATATGATTATATAAGTATATCTATATAGCTTTATATGAATATATAAGACACTAACTCATTCATATATACTTTAACATAATAAGAGGAGTGATACCCTTTATCTACCTATGATAGCTTATCTCTC
>Ga0181400_1001388_pt1 | contig 10035 bp, 10 predicted proteins | sample 23SPOviralmetaG_FD_130129 | JGI IMG/M metagenome (GOLD analysis project Ga0181400, IMG submission 130129) | Marine viral communities from the oligotrophic San Pedro Time Series (SPOT) site, San Pedro Channel, CA, USA - 23 SPOT_SRF_2011-06-22 | ecosystem: Environmental > Aquatic > Marine > Strait... | reverse complement strand
CAAAGAACTAACACCTACAGTTAAGTTCATACCATCATTAACTAAACTATCATCATCAGCAAAATATTCGACAATAGAAGTTTTATCATTTCTACGTTGTGCAAAATAAACAAACCTACCTGCGTCAGCGGGCTTGACATCTGTATCGTGACTAAAAGATGAAGTCTTTGTAAGTACAGCCGTTGTAGGCGATACCGCATCACCAGATGATTCAAGCACATATTGTGATTCTTGTGAGAACAACAATAGCTGTTCGTTGAAATCGATTGAATTATATAGTTTGTTAACAGTTGTTCCAGATGCAGCAATATCAATTGGGTCTGTATCTAATACATCTGTTCCTGTTGTAATAAAGAAGTTAAAGAACTGAGCGTTTTCTGTCAGTACCAAACTTTGGTCTGCAAGAATGCCAAGCCTGTTTTGGAAGAACGTAAGGTTTGTAGCTTTCTTATTAACAAACGATGGGGCAGGGTTGGTGTCATTATCACCTGCAACTCTGTCAGTCCAATCAACTTGTTTAAATGTAAATGTACCATCATTATTATTAATAAGAGCATGAGGCATTGTAGAATTATCAACACCAAGTTTTACATCGGGTGCTACAGTCTCTGACCAGATACCACCTGCTTTATGTTTGACATAATAATCACCAAGGGTTTCACCTTCTTCACCAGTAATTTTAATAATCATATCTACTTTAGCGTAGTAAGGTAAATCAGAGAAATCCTGGATTTCATCTTTAACTGCATACATAGCTTGGTTACCAAAACCATCGGTAGTTGTTACTGTGTAAGTTTTACTTTGGTCATTAAGCCTACCGTAAGCCACGTTTTCATATTTAGAAAATGTAAACTTAGCAGTAATTGAAGAGTAATTAGCTAGTCCTTGTGTTGTACTAATTGTTGCTCCTGTATCGCTTCTTATTGTTCTGAAGCCAATACCATCGGCAGAACTAGACCAATCGGCAGAAGATGTTCCGTATAAAAGAATATCAATGATTTTGTTCGTATCTCTAAACTGACTATCAGTGCTAGAGTCATTTCCTGTAGGCATTTGAAACTGTACTTCATAACCGTATGACCAATCTTGATGCGTTAATTTAACTGAATACTCACGACCATAGTTTGAACTTTTACAGTAAACTAAAAACTCTTCTACTTTGGCTGTGGTAGTTGCAGTATCTTCTAGAATAGTTTTTTCCGTGTTAGCTACAAAAGTATAATCAGCAATGTTAACAAATTTTAAATTGTTTATTGGTTTAGTTGTAGCAAGATAACTTGTGCCATTGGGTGTGCTTACAGTCTTTTGGTTACCTGCCAAATCATAAACTTTTGGCGTGGCGTTATTAGTAAAGACAGCAACATACTGGTCATCAGAATCACGATTAATCCAGTGTACGGCAGAATTGTTTGGAAAAGCAGTGCTAGACAGGACGTTAGCAATGTGGTGTAGAGATGGGCGTTTGCTCAACCCTTCCACAATGTTAGACTGAAAGTTTATTTGTGTCTGTCCTTGGGCAGGATTACGCTGAACGGGGTTCTGTTCACTGATACCATTAATAAGATTTGGTATTGATTGTGATGTAAGCCTAGTTGCCATTTATTTTCCTTAAATTACTTGAGTTCTAGTACGGTTAATAATGTAGTATTGGCTGTAGTTGCCAGTTAGTACATTGTAATCACCCGCTCTTGCATCAGCTTGCTCAAAGGTAATGTGTGCTTCTTCTTCATCTTGTAATGCAAGCTTATTAAGTTCCAGTGAACCCATATATCTAGCACAGAAACGTCTTGCAGATTTGACTGCAATGTAGTGCCTAGCATATTGGGGAAGGTCTTCATACTGTTGAACCAAAACATAATCAACAACTGGGTTGTAAGTAAAGATATCAGTATGGTTTTTTAAATCATATAGAAAGCCACCTCGCTGAGTGTATGCGTAGGTTGCTTGGTATGGGGCTGCGACTTCTAAGTGTACGCAGTTTGTAGGTAGCACAACTTTGTTGCTACTGTTTCTTTGTAATGTAACTTCATTCTCTGTATTAAAGTGCCATCCTTGTGACTGCACTGACATAGAAGTTTCATCAAGTATATTCTTTGCGATAGCGACATCTGAACCAACACCAGTGGTTGATGATATTGTAGATACAGGGGCTTCACCAATAAATGACAGCATGGTGTTTATCGCCTGTAGTTCTGTCGTAGCTGTAATTTGTGTTGTCATGGTTTCCCTCTAAAAAAAAGAAAAGGCAGGGATTTTACTCCCCACCTTTCCTTGGTTTATTATTAACAATTAGGCTTCTTTAATGCCCACTGCTGCTTCTGGTCTTAGAACGCCATGACCCATTGCGTATTTCGCAACCATCAATGTACCTTGACGTCTAATGTCGTATTCCATTTCGGAAGACAAGTCCATTAGCTTAACAGTACCCGCTGCACTAGGGTGACAGACAAGTGCCACATAGTTAGCAAGGTTTACTTGTTGTGGATTAGAACCACCTTGAGTAGCAGAACCGCCCGGAACGCCTGTATTAGACGAAAGGTCAGCAGCAATATCACCAAAGTGAGCAGTTGGAATTAGTTCAATTCCTGCTACCTTTAGGATTTTACCATCAGCTACACCACCGTTAGCACCACCAGAGAAATCTACGTTGACTGCATTAGTTGCATTAGCCATTTTGTAGTATTCTTCTAGTCTGATGAAAGCTTTTCGTCCTTCTTTAGGAACATAGTTTTCATCAAGTTGCTTCGCTGCATCAAACAATGAATCAATCATTGCATTGGCCGCTGTCGCTGCTGTACCAGATGCGATACCAGTGTTCGTTAGAACTGTACCAGACGCATAGCTAGTGTCAGCTACGTTGGCCGCACCTTGAGCTGCTTGACCGATAGTTTGCAAGATGTGCTTATCCTTTTGGAAAGCCAATGCTCTACCGATTTCAGTCGAATACGCAGAACGTACATCCCAGTGATTCTTAGCTTCTTCCAAATTTGATAGGAATACGCTAGATACTAGCAAGTCGTTAATTGTAATCGTCTTCTCGTTATGGTTTACATCACTACCTGTAATTTCAGTTCCAGGAGTATGGTAGGCCGCATCGATTCTGCCCATTACTGGGAAAGTCGCTGACTTACCATTAGCGATAGAACGAACCATTTCCGCTCCCGCTGTTACTGTAGCTTGTTCAAACGATGTAAGAACTTCACCACTAAAGATTTTAAGAAACAGGGCATCTTCTGAACCTGATGCGTTGACTCGACCAACGCTTACTGGGGCTGCATTTGCCATAGTATATTCTCCTTCTTGAGATTGTTAGATTTAAGTTTATTTAGAGACTTAACGCCTTCACTTAATTCCAGATTGTCTCCCTCAAGAGGTCTTTCTTTGTCGTTCTGGCAGTTGCCACACATAAGTGTCGCACAACTAAAGTTGGCTATTACTTATCTTGTTCTGGACATCATTTCTGAAAGCTTCATCAGATTGATATCTAGGGTCTTTCATAGCCGTAGTCACTTCAGCCCAAGAACGGTATCCACCTTTGGCTTCACCCGCTGAACGTCCTCTAACTAGATTCGGTTCAATACCTTCGGCTGCTGAGTATCGTGCCTGTAATCCCATGACAGCAAGTTTAGTTTGCTCAATGTCACGACCATTGACAGTCACATTGTATGCATCAATTTCTTGAGCATTCAAATTTTGTTTAGCCCACTGCATCATGTCGCTGTAATTTTCATTACCACCAACAATGCCTTTGATTTCTCCTGCACGTTGATTTGCCAATGCCTGTTGACCGTTAATAAAAGCATCAACATAATCTTTAGTGATGCCCGCCTTCTCCAGTGCTTGATATGACTTCTCGTCAAGCTGACCATTAGAGTCATATTCTTGTTGAAGATTCTCCATAGATAAACCTGCGGATTCGACAGCTTCTTCCGCTTTATCTATATTAAGGTTTTCTTCTTTAGCAGTGTCGGAACTTTCTGGAGTTTCCGCAGGTTTACCTAGTTTGCCTTCCAATTCACCGTAGGCTTTCGCCATATCTTCTGGTGAGGAAAACTTTTCTGGCAACCAATCTGGTCTTGAAGACTGTTCTGCAACTTCTTCTGGCTTTTCAGAAGCTGTTACGCCTTCGTTGATTGTAGTTGTTTCTACCATTTGTGTTTCCTTATTGTGGTTTAGTCATATTGTTCGCCACTTGAGGTGCAACAGACTGGGCAGTTTGCTCCATCATTTGTTGTTGTTGCATCTCTTGTGCCTGTTGTTGTTCAGCCTGTAATTCCTCTTGAGACTTAATTAAGCCTTCAGTATCTATTCCATGACTGTTCGCCATACGTTGGATTAAATCTCCAATGTTTAGCATTGACACGGCTTGCGGATTAATCTGGGCAAGCTGTGCAATTTCTGCGGTGAACTCCCTAAGTTTCTCTAGGTCATTCCCTCTACCAAGTGCTTCAACACCTGTAATGATAGTGGGCTTCACAGTGCCTTTTGGTAAGTTAGGTATCTCACCCTTCTTACTCATTCGTTGCATAAGCAATCTTACAATAGGCAATTGTAATTCTTGTGACAATAAACTGTACACACCACCAAGGGCAGTCTCTAGTTCGTTTGCCATGTATCTGATTTCAGTGCTTGTCACTCTTTCCGCATCACGTTGTACGGCTGCATTCAGTAAGAACGCAAAGGACAAACGCTGTTCAAATTTTCCAATAGCTGACTCTACTACACCTAAGTCATAATGCTTTTGTGCTTGTAGTACATCAACATCACCTGCTTGGCCTGTAATGATATCACCATTACGAGTCATCGCTAAGTCACGTTTCTTTGTGCTTGAATTTGGTTTGACAAGGAACACAACCTTTGAACTGGCCGCAGCTCCTTCAACTAAACTTCTTGACAATCCTTCTAACGACTTGAGGTCACCAATATATTGCTCGACATATGACCTGCCGTAATCCTCATTGTCTACGGATATCATTCTCAACGGCAAGAATGGGAAGTTCTCTTCAGTAAACTTACCAATGCTTGACGGGATTTTGACACCATGTAATTCTTGACAAACATAAAAACCATTATCTGGTAATTTATAAATGTGTGTATATACATCACACTCATCTGTTGATTTAATATCTTCAGAAGACATATGTGCATACGCAATTTCTTGTGCTTCATCTGGCAATGCTTTTATAGAAATGTTTTCTTTAACAACAATTTCCAAGATTGAGCCACCGTCATCACGTTTGATAACGTATTGGTCTAGTGGGTATACTTTCATCTTACCTGCTTTAGGCAAGTGGAGAAGTACATTACCACCAATAAGCAAATGCTTTAGGGCTTCAAATACAGGTACTCGCATCGCATCTGTTTCAATCCTACCCATAACTTCACGTTCAATTTTACTTAGGACTTTTTCAATCTGCGTCTTTACTTCGGGATTGTTTTCAGCTTCGGCTTTAGCTTTGCCATCGACTGCTAGTCTAAAGAATGGTTGGTTTGGGGGAAAGAGTAATAGTAAAAGTTTACTGGCAAGGTTGTTAACACCTCGACTGCCTACACTTTGGTAAGGCGTATATAAATCACTTGTTGCTTCAAAGCCACTAGCTACTATTACATGGGGGATGGTTAGTTCGGAACAGTCTCTACCTCTATCAAGATAATGCTCACGGTACTGAGCCATAGTCTCATATCGTCCTTCGGCACTATCATTTATAGCGGTATTTGAATATTCCATTTATGAACCTTAAACAGTTGGGATAGATACGTTGCTTACGCCAGTGCCAGATGTATTGACATCAGTCTGTAGCATATTTGTACCTGTCTTTTTCTTTTTCTTTGCAGCCACTTCCGCTGTATCCTCACCCGCAATTTCCAATTCTGGTGCTTGCTCATCTGGTGATTGAACACTAGATACTGGTGGTGGTGCTACAGGTTGTGGTGCAGGACTTCTGCTTCCGCCTAGACACATATTGCTTCTCCTTCTATTTGTAATTGTTAATATTCTATTTACGTTAGACAATGTTCAAACCATTATCCATGTTGAACTTGTTATCAATAACTTCTAACCCGCTAGATTGGACGATAGTTCCGCCCCCGCTAGGGCTATCATTACCAGAATCATTATTGTTCTGATTAGATACCACTGGTTTGGGTTCTGGTTTAGGGTCATAGATATTGCCGTTATAATATTTTGAGGAATCATACTGACGATGAGTTGGTGTTGGTGAACTGCCTCCGCCCATGCACATAATCAACTCCTTTTGTTTAGTATGTTTTCGTCACCTCTAGCTTTCAAAAGTAATAGAAAATCAACAACACTTCGTTGTCCTGCTTTGAACCATACTTCTCTATCAGAATCTTTTAGACTCGCAGGTTCACTTGGATACACTTCGTTTAGTTTTTCTAGTAACTCTTCTACAGTTATTGGTAATTCATCCATTTTAATTCTTTCTAATAAGGGAAGTAATAAGGCTCTCTACCAGAGAGAGCCAGTTGTTGAACCCTTGCTGTATTCAGTAGCACGGTTCTCAAAGAAGTTTGTATGTTCAACTCCATTCAAGACCCAATCCAACCACGGCAATGGGTTATCTTTAATTTCATAGTTAGGCTTGAGGCCAAGCTGTAACAATCTCCTGTCAGCAATGTGACGAATGTACATCTTAACTTCATCGGCAGACAAACCTTGGATACCACCTTGCTCAAAAGCGAGGTCAATAAATTTATCTTCCAAGTCAACCATGTCTCTACAGATTTGATAAAGGGTAGCTTTAAAATCATCTGTCCATATGTGCTTGTTTTCATCAACAAGAGTATGGAAAAGCTTAATCATGTTTTCTACATGGTGGCTTTCATCTCGTATTGACCAAGTAACAATCTGGCACATACCTTTCATTTTACCAAACCTTTGGAAGTTCAACAACATAATGAAAGAGGCAAACAATTGTAGCCCCTCACCAAATGCTGAGAACACTGCCAAGTCTCTGGCTTTAGACTCAATACTATCACCACGTTCTTCAAACAAATAATTATGTTTGTCAGCCATTGCTTGGTAATCCTGGAATGCTTGGTATTCTGAATCGGGCAAACCAATTGTATCGTTAAGCAATGAATAAGAATGTGCATGGTTAGCTTCACTAGCTGCAAACGCAGACAACATCATCCTTACTTCGGGTGGCTTAAACATTGGAATGTATTTATCTAGATATGCTTGAGCAATATCCACATCACCTTGCGTAAAGAATTTTAGAATCTGTGTTACCAAATTCTTTTCTTCATTAGTTAGGCGTGAGTTCCAATCTTTAACATCTTCCATCATCGGCACTTCACTAGGTAGCCAATGCATTTTCTGTTGAGTATCGTAAGCTTCAAAAGCCCACGGAAATTCAAAAGGTTTATAGTGGGTTCGTTCTTTTTGTAGTGGCATTTTTTTATCCTTCACACATTATACAGTCTGACTCTCCAACGTAGTCATCCCGCTTTTTACGTTCTATTTTATTTGATATTATTTCGGCTCTTCGTATGGCCTCTGACCTACAATAGTAAAGCGTCTTAACTTTCTTTCTCCACGCTTTCATATGTAAATCATGTAGTTCACGAATGTCCACATCCGCAGGTACAAAGATATTTAAACTTTGACTCTGACAAATGTAAGCTTGTCGTTGAGCTGCCTTCTCTACTAACCAGTTCTGGTCTATCTCAATTGCTGTAGAGAATACTTCTTTATCCCAATCATCTAGTTCTTCTAAGTGTAGAACAGAACCACGCTTGGCAATGATACTTGTCCAAACCTTATCTGTGTCCATACCTAATTCCGCTAAACGCTTTTGGAGAAATTTATTTTTCATTAAAAATGAACCGCTCATAGTTTTATGAACATAGGCATTTGCACGATACGGCTCAATCGATGGGCTAGTACCACCACATATAATTGAACTGGTGGCATTAGGTGCAACAGCAATCACGTTAGCAAATCGTAAACCAGTGCCAACCATGTCTGGTGCTTCACCTCGTTCTTTACCAAGAGCAACATTAGTTTCCATTGCTTGTGTATGAATGTGCCTAAAGATTACATTATTTCTAGACGCACCCAATGCACTAGCAAAAGGAATGTTCTTAGATTGTAGATACGAATGGTAACCCATTGCACCTAAACCAATACTACGCTCACGCATTGCAGAATACTTTGCTTTAGATAAAGACTCTGGTGCGTTGTCGATAAAGAACTGTAAGACGTTATCTAAAAATCTAATAACATCGGGAATGAACATTGGGTCTTTCTCCCACTCATCAAACTTTTCAATGTTAACAGAAGATAGACAACATACAGCGGTTCTGTCTTCGCTAGTTGGTAGTGTTATTTCTGTGCATAGATTTGATTGGTGTATCTTTAGACCCAGAGTTCTTTGACTCTGTGGTAAGCCTTCGTTAACCGTGTCTGAAAAGAAGATATACGGTTCGCCTGTTGCCACCCGTGTTTCCAAAATCTTTTGCCATAGCTTTCGTGCGGAGACAGTAGAAACAACAGACCCACTATGAGGGTCAACAAGTTTCCAACTATCATCTGCGTTCCTATCATTAGAACACTTATCAATGATGTGCATAAACTCATCAGTAATATTAATCCCGTGATGAAGATTGAGACACTTTCTGTGAATATCACCACCACTGGGTTTACGAATTTCCAGAAACTCTTCAATCTCTGGATGGCTAATGTCTTGATATACTGCATAACTTCCTCTCCTTGTTTTACCTTGTGAAAATGCAAGCATCTCTGAATCAACGATGTGCATAAATGGAATTGAACCAGACGATTGTGAACCACCAGATGTGGCCTCACCGTCTGAACGTATGTGACCCCAATAGCCACCAATGCCACCGCCTACTGAAGCAAGCCAAGCATTCTCTGTGAAGTGACTTGTTAATCCTTCACGACTATCGGGAACATAATTTAAAAAACAACTAATAGGCATACCCTTTTTAGTACCACCGTTTGTTAGTACAGGTGTTGCAAACATAAACCAAAGTTGCGAGGCGTAATCATATATACGTTGTGCCATCTCTGGTGTGTCTGAAAAGGTACGGGCTACACGGGCAAACGCATCTTGCGGTGACCCTTCGTCTGGCAACAGATACCTATCTGTCAAAACTTTCATGCCTTGTTCTGTAATTAGTTCATCACGACTGTAGTCAATCTCAATGAAGTATTCTAGTTTGTCGTGACTCATCCTTTATATCCCTTCTCTATTTGTTTTTCTAAATTAGCTAATGCTCTCCATGCAACTTGCCCCCAATCTTCATCGAGTATGTGTCGCATCATTGCATCAAGTTCATCACCAGATTTACTTCTATCCCAATGCAATGTCTCTGGTGTTTGTCCATGTTGCAGTCCACCTTTCAGTGATACCTTGGCAACACAAGCTAGTGCATTAGGAAAATATTTTATAACACCAGTGTAAACAGGGATGGCTTTTCTTTTGGCTGCATCGTCTGGCAATGGTTTTATAAATTCAAATGTAGGTTGGTCTATTTGCCAAGCCTTTCTTTCTTTTATATCTGCCATAGCTTCACCTCACCTGTCTTCTTGTCATATTCACCGTGGCGTAAAATCCTGGCCACCCTTGCTTGTTGCAACGCATCTTGTTCATTCATGCCCGCCTTTTCATAGGCTTTAACAACAATCTCCCACATATCTTTTACTGGCATATCTTTGTCAGCTAACATTTTATTAGCAGTGACTGCCCCAACTTTAGGTACGCCAGAGTATCCGTCAACAGTGTCACCTGTCAGAGTCTGAATCATGTGAAAGTGGTTAGCTTCGTTTAGTGAAATCTTTTGTACTGTTTCACCATCACGACAATAGTTACAAGGCACACCCATAAAGTCCTTATCTATAGAACAGATAATAGTCTCATCTTTAGATGGCTTTGTAGCTAAGATACCAAGTACGTCATCAGCTTCTAAGCTAGTATAGAATACAGCTTTGTATTTTTTAATTAGATGACTACGCATATCACCAAGCACTAACGGCTTACGCTTTTGTTT
>Ga0181400_1001383_pt1 | contig 10061 bp, 8 predicted proteins | sample 23SPOviralmetaG_FD_130129 | JGI IMG/M metagenome (GOLD analysis project Ga0181400, IMG submission 130129) | Marine viral communities from the oligotrophic San Pedro Time Series (SPOT) site, San Pedro Channel, CA, USA - 23 SPOT_SRF_2011-06-22 | ecosystem: Environmental > Aquatic > Marine > Strait... | reverse complement strand
GGCCGCCTCGCCCTCGCCCTCGCCCTCGCCCTCGCCCTCGCCCTCGCCCTCGCCCTCGCCCTCGCCCTCGCCCTCGCCCTCGCCCTTTGCGTGCGACGCGGGAGACGCCGGCCGGAGAACGATTGGCACAGTGCGCAGGGCAAGAAGTGCCGCGTACCGCTCGCAACACAGTCCGGCCAACAGCCTCACAGCAGTGACGGGGCGCGAGGCGATTGCAGGTGTGCCCGTGGCGGCGCCGGCACGCTGCGGCCGAGCGGGGCGTGCCGGCGGCGGCGACAGCGACAGCGTTGCGTTGAAATTGGCGCTGGGGTTGGCGTTGAAGGCGGCGCACAGCGCCTCTTCCAGCGTGCACAACTCGGCGAGCAGGCCGGCGCGCACGGCGATGCCGTGCTCGTCGCCGAGCACGTCGGACGCGAAGGTAAAACCGGGCAGCTCGGGCGCCTCAAACTCCTGCGCAAGCCCGCGCCAAAGGCGCTGCAGTGCCGCACACGCTCCACTTTCCTCAAAGTCGGTGTGCAGCAGCGGTGTGGCACTGCTCGCAAGCTGCGCTGCGCCGGTGGTCTGTGACAGCGCGCTGGAGGCACCCCGGCCCTTGCTGCGGCCGGAGCGGTGTGCCTGCGGGTTCTTCGTCGTTACCGTCCGCTTGCGCTGGCCTTGCTCCCGCTGCTCGCGATCCGCTGCAGCGGCCACTGCCGGCGTCACCTCCTCCGACTCGGCCGCGCGTTCGAGCGCGTTGGCCGCCGTTTGCGACGATTGGTCCCGGGCAAGTGATTCGCCGCCTGTCAGTGCCCCTCCTGCACAGGCGGCGCCCGAAAACCCAGCCCGTCGAGGGCGTCGTCGACGCCTATTCCGACTTGCACGATGCGATGCCTGCCGCCCGGCCCGTCTGGCGCGTAACGGTAGTGCGTCGAGCAGAATCGCACAAACGGGCGAAACTGCAGTGCGCCGAGGCGGGTCTCGCGCTGTGCGCGGCTCGCGGTAAAGTCCTCGTCGACGAATAGCAAGGAGTGTCGCTGGTACCCGTCGGGACACGCCGCGCGACTGCAGTGCAGCGGCCCGCCTCGCACCGCAGCCTCGAGGGAGTCCCGCTCCTCCTTTGACGCGCCGGCGTCGCCGCCCGCGATCGGATTGCAGAACGTCTGCAGAGCGACCGACGAGCTGGGACAAAAGGACGCGTCCGAACGCGCCATGAGGTAGAGATAGCTCATAAAGTAGCGATGGCAGAGGAGGCACTTTTGGCGCTGCGCGGGCAGTCCTCGCCCTTGGAGAAAGTCGGCCTGCTGACTAGGCAGCAAAAACTCCTTGCAAACGAAGCCCCGGTCGTTTGGAGATCCATACCGAAGGGTGGCGAGAAACACGGCCAAGCAGCGGTCTCCCAACACACAGGGCCGCTCGCCAATGGTGCTGTCGGGCGGCGCGAGCATCGTGTCGTCGTAGGACTTTGGGATCTCGGGGAGCTCGGGGATCGTGACGTGCGCTCGTTCGGTCATGTTGGCGAGCAGCTGCATGGTCTTGGCCGTGCACGCCTCCATGCTGAGCATCGGGTGCTGCTTCACAAAGTCGTTCAGCAGGCGCTCGTCGTTGGAGTACTCGTCGCCGACACCCGCGCGCGCGTGCTCGGAGAGTAGCGGCTGGGGGGCATTCGAGCCGGTCCGCGCCGCACCCGGGGGCGGCGCCGCCGGCAGCGCTTGCCTGGCGGAGGCCGGCGTGCGGACGCGGACGGGCTGTGAGGTGCCTCCGCCGCCTTCGATGGCCATCGCCGGGTCGCTCAACTCCTGCAGCTCCTGCAGCGCCAGGCGTGCAACCTCGTCCGCCGCTTCCTCGCCGTTCTCCTCTGCGCCGCCGCCTTCGTCTGTGCTGAGTGCACTGTCATCGTTGTCATTGTCGACGTCGACATCGACGTCGACGTCGACGTCGACGTCGACGTCGGCCCTCCCTTTGCCACCACGCGGACCACCTCCGCCACCACGCGCGGCGCTGCGTGCACTCGCCGGCGGCTTCTTCGCCGCCGCCTTCTTCTTTGGTGGCCGCTTGCGAACGCCGGAGCTGCTCGGGTTTGCATTCGCCACCGCCGCCGCCGCCGTCGTCGCCGCCGTCGTCGCCGCCGTCGCCTTCTTCTTCTGCTTCTTCTTCTTAGTTTTCGTCGCCGTCGTCGTCGTCGTTGCCAGATGTGGTGCGATTGCAGCATCGTCCTCGCCGGCGAGCATCCGCCTTACCCGCGCCGATGAGTATGTTGCCCCGCGGAAGGCGTGCGGCCTGAACATAAATGCGGAAAGGGGGACTGGAGGCGAGGTGAGACAAGATAGCGAGACATCAATAGATAAACCTTGAGCATTGCGTCAGATGGCGGGGCGCAAGGCATGTCTCGTCGCAGCGGTTCGCACGCGGCCGCGGCGGTGCCGGCTGCGCCTGAGCCGGTGCCGATGCCGGTGCAGGGCGCGCCAGCCGCTGCTCGCCTTGCCGACGTGCTGCGCGTCGGCGAGGCGCTTGCGCTTGCGCGTGCTCGCCCGGCGGCCATTGGAGGGTGCATGATGGTCGACAACACAATCTACTGCTTTACGACGCTAGAGGTGATGCAGTGGTGGGTTCTTCTGGAGGAGGTGCTTCCCGGTGCGCTCGAAGCGGGCGGCGCGATCGAAGACTGGCTCAACGGCACGAAAGTGAATAACGAGGCCGCCGCCGTTGCCGCCGACTTCTACCGCGTTTACCTGCAAGGAGAATACCTCGGTCTAGGCCCCAAAAAAGCCGCCGACTTCGAGGATTTTGAAAATGGCATGAAGATCTTCCGCACAGCGCTTGAAAAGCTGGGCGAAAAGGCGGAGGAGGCGAAGGCGGCAGAGGCTCCCTCGCCTTCTTCTAAGCGAGCATCTCCTGCGATGGCAGGAGGAGGCTGACGGCGGCGGTAGAAAGCCGCAGTGCGCGCCGGTGGACACACGCGCTTGCGCACGGGCGCAGGATGACGCGCGGTCTCTGCAAATTCGCCGTGCGCGAAGGGAGCCGCGCTGAGAGTGTGTGCGTGCGTGCGTGTTGTCGCCGTCGCGTGAACGGTTTCAGGTTAAACAACAATAACACGCGGGGGGGGGGGGCAGGGGGTATCGGTCAGTTACACACGAGCTAGCAGGTCGACCCGCGCCGGCCTGCACCGACCCGCATCGACGACTACGCACTGCGAAATGTAGTGTAATACTAAGTAGAACGCCGTTGCACGTGGGCGGGCCGACCAACGGGCAGGTGCCAGATAAAACGGTGCTAGTCCGGCACTCAGTAGGCGGCAATCATGGTCGCGGCCACGGCCACCGCCGTGGGCACCGGTGTGGCCGCGCTCGTCACCCTCAGCGCGGGCGGCTGGTTCTACTACGACAACTTCGTGCACGTCCCAAACCCGCTGCCGCCGGGCGGCTCGGTCGACGCCGAGTTCCAGACCGACTGGCACACGCACTACGGATTTGGCGCCGGCCGCCGGCTGCTGGTGATCAACCTGACCGAGATCGGCGGCGTCGACCAGATCGACCCCCACGACAAGAAGCACGCGACGATGCGCGCGTACGGCGATTCGCTACACGCGGGCGAGGACGCGCTCGACGGCAGCACGCTCTACGACATCGGACTCGAGTTCAAGGGCGCGTCGGCGGAGGCGGTGAAGAACGGCCGGAACCGGCAGGGCGCGTACTCGTTTGGGATTTGGAAGTGGGAGGAGGAGGATCAGGCATACGACGACGACGACGCCAAGCTCTTCTTTGCCGAGAAGATGGAGGACTTTGTGCTGCGCGCGGGCTGCCTCGACCCGACGCTCGTACGCGACTACGCGGCGCCGGCGATGGCGGGCGTGGCGTTCGAGCGCACACTCGTCGAGGTGCTGTTCGTGCACGCGGGCGACCGCGTCACGTACGAGGGCGTCTCGATGCTGGCGCAGCACATCAAGCGGCGCATGTTCGACAAGAACGGGATCATCGCGTCAAACGGCAAGAAGTCAGACTGCGATGACGTCGAGTCGGGCGGCGACGCGCAGACGCTCGTGGACGAGACGCTGCTGCAGTTCGAGATCGACTGGGACTACGACCTCTCGACGGACGACCCCGACAAGGGCTGCATGGTCGGCCACGGCCTTGAGCACAGCTCGAGCTTCGAGCCCAAGTACCCCAAGTGCAAGCACATGGAGGACGACGACATGACGCGGTGCAACATCAGCAGCCTGTACCTCGACGCGTTCGGAAAGATCCACGACGCGCTGTGGGTGGACCCCGACGCCGACACACCGCCGCCCGAGCTCGCGCTACCCGCGACCATGAACAACATGGGTCGGATGCTGATCGCCGAGCTGCTGCTGCTCGACGACGGGTTCGGGTACGAGAGCGAGCACATGTTCGCCGCGCCGCTCGAGAGCGGCGAGACGGTCCGCGCGCTGCAGGCGGTGCTGTGGGACCACGACGAGATCATGTGGCGCTCGCGCGACCCCGACGAGGCGGACGTGGGCTACGTGGATAATGTGATCCCCGACTCGCGCGAGACCCAAGTGAGCATGTGGGAGTTCTACTCGCAGTACGAGCCCTTCCTTACGCTCCTACGCGCCAACGGCGCGACGTGGACCAAGGAGGCTCGCAACGTCATGCAGGCCGTGATCGACGAGCGCAAGGCCGAGCACGTGACGGGGCTCTGGGACCGGCACGAGGCGCGCTGGGGCTTCTACGGTAAGCAGTGGCTGCCCAGGTTACCTAGCATGGTCGAGCTGCACATTCGGCGGCGCAACGAGCACATGCTGACCAAGGGCACGCCCGCGGCCGAGCTCGCCTGGATGGAGGACTGGCTGACGCGGCGCGCGGCGGCGGTTGCCGCGTGGGCGCCTAGCGCGCAGGCGGGCGACGTGCGGGTGAACTTCGTCGACTTCACCGCCGACATCATGGCGACGCCGAGCGTCGTGGTCGGCATTGCGTCGGGCGGCGTTGCGGTCGCTGGCCTCCTGGTCCTGGGCGGCATCGGCGTGTACCGGCTGCTGCGCCGCCGCTCGAGCCGTGGGACCGAAACTGAGCCGCTCACAAAGAACAGGAACGTGCCCGGTCTATTTTTTTTTTTAAATAACAACGCGCGAATTGGTTCATACACCTACGGCGCGCGCTCGGTTAGGGTTAGGGTTAGGGTTAGGGTTAGGGTTAGGGTTAGGGTTACTTTGCCTGCTTTGCCAAACCCGACGCGACGACATCAGAGGTGGTGTCTTCGCGGAGGCGCTTGGCCGACATTGCCGACGCGCGTCTAAGCAAACAGAGTGTGCACCCGCACCCGGTGATGCTGCGGCTCGAGCCGATGGTCGGCGGCGGGTTCATGGAGACGCCGCTGCCAAAGGGGACGCCGCACGCGTACGGGCAGCTGCTGTCGGAGTCGGTGCAGGCGCTGCGGTCGCGGCCGCTGCGCGAGAGCGGATTCGCGTCGCTGGCGCCGCGGGCGCCGCGCGCTTAGAAAAGTATTATACGCGCCTAGAACGCTGGTCACCCCGCGCCGTAAAAGTAGTGGTTGCAAATCCAGATCAGGTGCGCGTTTTCGCGCGGGACGGCGACGCGGTTGCGCCCGTCGTGCCACCCGCCGACGATCTCCTCGACCGTGTAGACCCGGTAGTCGATCGACCGCAGGTAGGCCATGACGCGCACGTGCTGCTCGGGGATCTTGACGGGGTAGGTCTCGACGACGAGGATCGGCCGGTCGCGCATTATGGTCGCGTTGGCCGCCGGCAGCACCTGGTGCTCGCGGCCCTCGAGGTCGAGGTGCGCGAGCAGCAGCGACCGGCGCGTCGCCTCGGCGAAGAGCGCGTCGATGGTCACGATGGGGTACTCGGCGGCGCCGCTCTGGTGCTCCTGCGTCCACGCGTTGATCTGGAGGTTGATGCTGCCGTGCCTGTCGTCGAGCTCGAGCGGGTAGTGGCCGACGGTGCCGTTGGCGGCGCCGAGCCCGGCGCGGAGCGGCTCGATGCGGGGGAAGCGCCGCGCGCGGTTCTCGATGACGCGCACGTTGCTGCGCAGCGGCTCGACGGCGAGCACGCGCAGGTCGGTGTCGCGGAGCAAGCGCGCGAGGCCCTCGGCGCTGTGGCCGTCGTTGGCGCCGGCGTCGAGCACGTACCCGGCGGTGCCGGGCCGCGGGTCGGGGAGGCCGCCCTGGTCGAAGACGAGGAGCACGAGCGCCCAGAGCTTGAACTCCATGGCGGTGCGCGGCGCTCGGCGGCGTTGGCGGCGCTCGGCGGCCGCGCGCCGCCTAGCGGCTCGCGAGCGCCTCGGTCGAGTTGACGTGGTGCCACCCGTTGGCCTGGTGCTCCGCGGTGCCGCTGCGCAGCGGCGCAGCGCTGGCGCCAAGTCCCCTCTGCGGCGCGCACCCCGCGCAGACGTGCTTCCGTGCGGCGGCCGTCGCTGCCAGTGTCAGGTGGCGCCTGCCGGCCGCCAGCGGGCGCCACGCGACATGTCGCGGAAGCGAGAGGCCAAACTGGCCTCCGTCTTGCTGTGGGCGGAGACGGTCGCGTCGCACTCGCAAGGCATCAAGGAGACGGCCGAGACTTGCGGCTACACCCACGGGGGGAGCGGGCCGGACGCGTTCCTCCCCCTGTCTGTGCGCGACCACCTCGAGCCGCAGGACGGCGACCAGATTGAGGAAGACGTCGAGTGGTTCTTTACGCACGTGTCCACCCTGTGCAACCAAGCCGCCACGACCGCGTGGCACCCTGGATTTGTGAAGCAGCTCGCCAAGGCTCACTCGATGAGGAAGTCGAACACCACCGCGGCCGACAAGGCGGCGACGCGCGCTGCGCTGGCAAGCGGCGCGCGCGGGGCGCACAGATACGCCAACCGCTGCATGGCCTGCGGCTCCGACGAGCACCTGTGCTCGGTCGCGATCGACTTCGCCGCGGGTGGCCGTTGCACGCCCGTCGCAACGGACGTGCGCACGTGTGTGTGGCTCGACGGCGGGTGCGGCGTCGACGCGCACCTGGACGCTTACAACGTCTTTCAGAGGAATTACCGCGAGGTCTACGGCGCGGGCTTTGTCGAGGCGGTGCGCACCGCCAAGCGGCTGCCTCGACAGTACAGCGGCCGCTGGATGCTGGGCCGCGATTGCAGCAAGCGAGCCCAGCTGGTGTTTCAGCTGCGCAGCCTCGGCCTCGAACTCGTCTACGCCGCGGAAAAGGAGATCGAGGAGCTGCTCGAGGCGTCATCCGAGCCGTGTCCGTACGATCCGGGCGAGCGAATGGAGAAGGACCGCCGGGCCGACGCTGAAGAGTTGGCACGCAAGCTCTCGCAGCTTGAGCGAGCGGTGGCCGACATACGCGCTCACCCACCACCACCACTCGAGGTCGACGACGGCTTTTGGAGCATCATCGATGCGTGCATCGATGCGGTGCCCTCCGAGCCGCGCTACGTGCAGGCCGCCCTGCGGGCGTACTCGCACATGGAAATGCCGGGCTCCAATCCCGGACCCGATGAGGACGATGATGGCAGCGATGTCGACGAGTTTTACGATGACGACTACTACGACGACGACGGTGGCGACGACGGTGGCGACGACGGTGGCGACGACGGTGGCGACGACGGTGGCGACGACGACGAAGACGACGACGACCCGCTGCTAGACCGACCGGTTAGGAGGAAACGGTTGCGCAAATCAACGTCGCGTGCGAGCCGTCGGCCGGCGCGGACGTTCGTCGACAGCGACGCTGACGACGCTGACGACGCTGTCGACGGCGGCGACCGCGGCCGCGGCGACGGCGGCCGCGGGGCCGACGCCCGTCGAGACGAGCGGTGTGCGGGCGAAGCGGAGCGCCCGCGCGCGCCCACGGGAGGGCCGACGGGAGGGCCGACGGGAGGGCCGACGGGAGGGCCACGCACGGCGACCGGAGTCGCGGGGCTGCGTCGCGCAGCTGCAGCGCTCGCCTCCAACGAAGAGCTTGCCATCCAGCTTGCGGGTGTGCAGCAGACGCTCCTCCGCCACGGAGAACTGACCGCCGCGGCCACGGCGGCGGCGGTGCAGCAGGGCTTCTTGGGCCTCATTCAAGACGCAAAGCGGCGAAGGGAGTAGGAAGAGGGCGGAGAAGAGGGGGAGAAGAGGGGGAGAATGATTGGCGTGTACGCGTGTGCGCCTTTGTCTCAAGACTGGGGCGAGGTTGAGTGGTCTGCTGCAAGCAAAGCAATAAGCGTGGGCCGTTCCAATGCAACTGTAACTGTCACATGCGTGCACACGCTGCGCATGCTGCCTTCGGTTTTACTGCATCCCGATGCCATCTCCGCAAAGCGCAGTCGCAAAGAGAGTGCAGCTGAGCCCGCAGCGAAACGACGGTCCACACTTTACGACTACGAAGGCATTGCGGCTCGCAAAGTGTATCGAGGCGCGTCCGGGGAAGACGCTTTAGACAGGTGTCTAGAAGGCGGACACTTTTCGTGGCTGAAAGAAACAGCGGAGGATTACGCACAGGTAGGCTATGGCAACTATCCAGGCTACCTCATCGAGACGTCGCCGCTTTGCATGTACCTCGAAGGTTCAAACTTTTCTCACGGCGGACAGTGGGACGCTTTCTACGGCAGCTTTTGCTTTGACGATGTTGAGCAACCTGCGCACTGGACAAGCATGCTAAAGCTCGTTACCGACTGGAAAAAAGCAATCGACCGGGACGAGACCAGAAGTGCTCTGGCGCCGCGTCCGCGCAATAAAGACACTTTTATGCAAACGCTGTACTGGGAACGCCCCACCTTAGACCAGAAAGAGCTTCTGCAGAAGCTTAGGCCACCGCAAGAAGTCCGCGAGTGGACCAGCGCCAGTGCAGTGTCTCTGCAGGATTGGAAGAGTGCGGTGCACGCTGCAATTCGAGCAGCGCCTTGGCACATCGACCAAGGCGAGTGGACCTCCGAATTTTGTGCAGAAGGCGGAGACCTGAGATCGTGCATCAAGAGCGTGGAGGAGTTTTGGTACGACGCTGAAGACGGCGTCGTCGTGTACGAGAGAACCGCCGAGGCTGGTAGCGAGCAGGCCCACAAAGACTTTCGTAAGTGGTATGTGAACACGGGCACATCATGCGCTGTGTAATCTAACCCGTGGGTTGGCTGTCAGCCCGACATCGCCAGCTTGCTCTCGTAACACGCACAACGCCGTCGGCTGCTAGCCAGCCAACTACGCTACTCGACGAGCTCATGCCAGAAGGTTGGGCGGCCGATTTTCCCGCTCAAAGGCCTGGAGGTTGCACATGCCGGAGATGACCTTGTTCTGCAGCTCTGCGTGCTTGCGCAGCAGCACGTTCTCCTGCTCGAGCGCGCGCAGCTCGCGCGCGAGCACCTGCACGTTGGCCACGTCGACCATCGGCCGCCGCGACGGCACCGCGGATCGCGGGCCGGTGGGCGTGGGGCCGGTGGGCGTGGGGCCGGTGGGCGGACGCCAGAGCCGCAGAGGTGCTGGCGGTGCCGGCGGCGCCAGCTGCGGCGCCAGCTGCGGCGCCGGCGGCTGCGGCAGTGCCGCCGCCGGCGGCGGGCTCGTTGTGCGAGGCGACGCCCAAGGCGAGTGCATCGTCGCCGCCGGTGACGGCTCTTGGCGCTGAAAGGGCAGAAGCGCGGCCCCCCGTGGAGGCATGGTGCGCACCGCCACCCCGGCCGCCACCCCGGCCGCCACCCCGGCCGCCACCCCGGCCGCCGCCTCGATCGGCTCAAACTCGAGCCGCTCGTTCAGGTCATTGGACACGATGAGGCCGTCGCGCGCGCCGCGCCAAAGCTCGCACGTCGGATCGAAGAGCACGGGCCGCGACCCTCGCTGCCCGCGGTCGTGCGTGTCGGCAGGTGGCGCGCGCTCCATGCCACCACCGAATGCCGCCAAATGCCGCCAAATGCCGCCCAATGCCGCCCAATGGCACCCGATGTCGCCCGATGCTGCCGGCGAGGCAGGCGCCGCGTCTGTGTGTGCGCGTGTGTGGCGTGTGTGGCGTGTCGCTCGCACCCGGGGAGCAAGCGCGTCCGGGCGCCAGACCAGACGCCGGAAGGCGGCGGTGCGAGTGACGAAACGTCCGCGTCGTTTGCAATCTTTACCACTTTGCAAACGCGCAACCCGCACGG
>Ga0181400_1001377_pt1 | contig 10081 bp, 23 predicted proteins | sample 23SPOviralmetaG_FD_130129 | JGI IMG/M metagenome (GOLD analysis project Ga0181400, IMG submission 130129) | Marine viral communities from the oligotrophic San Pedro Time Series (SPOT) site, San Pedro Channel, CA, USA - 23 SPOT_SRF_2011-06-22 | ecosystem: Environmental > Aquatic > Marine > Strait... | reverse complement strand
ACTCCTTGAGGTACATTTAATAATTGTTCAATGCCAAAATCTTCCATGATGTGATGAGAGAAATATCTACATTCTCTAAGATCGTTAAAGCCACCAAAGTGAACAACAACAGAGTTGCTGCTTTCCATAATATAAACTACTGCTGAGTAGCCTTTTTGTTCGTCATCAAAATCCATCATTACTTGTTTTTTTTCTTAAGTAATTTTTTTATAGCTTCTTTTAAAGCTGCTTCTTCATCTTCTTTTTTTCGTTTAGCAAACTTTTTTTTACTTTCTTCAGTTTGTGCATAAAAATTTTTAGTCATTGTGATTTCCTTGTTTAGTTGTGTAAAGGTTCTATCGTTATTAGCGAAGCCCCAAATTTTTTTTTTGGTGGTGTCCTTTTTTTGACCCCCTCAAAACCTCAGTAAATAACCAAAAAATAAAAGCATTTGATTGTTAATCAACTGGTAAGTGTCATTTTATAAATAAAAACTTATGTTTTGTGGTGTCATGTTGCTCTGGTGTTGCAAAATAAATAAATAATCTTTGTTTATATTGGTTGAGCTTGATCTTTGTCTATAAATGTACTGTATAAATTTGGATATATTGGTTGAATAATTTAATCAATTAACATTGTAATCATTGAACAATCTTACTGCTGCCATTTAATCTCAATAGGTTTATCTCCACCATTTAAAGTCAATTTTGTATCTTTTCCATATCTAACTGGTGATAAAACAGAGCTTAACCACTTCGCATTGCTTTGCATTTCTTTTATTAAATGAGCAAAGGGTAAAGAGTTATCCATTTTACCAGAATTCTCTAAGGTATTTATAGACTCCATTAATTTGTCTTGAGCTTCAGCAATAACCATTTCAATTCCAATCTTTTTACAAGTGTAATATTGATCCTGTAATTTCTCTGAATCTTTCAATTTCTGACTAAATGTAGCCCATGAAACCATCTCAGGATCTTTGCAAATCTTCCTGATAGATTCACCATTGCAGAGTCTATTTAAAATAGTTTTTTCTATTGTCTTATTATATTTGATATTAGCCATAGTTTATAATCATTCTAATGTAGTTAAGTGTTGCATAATTGCAACAGTATTTTAATTCTCTTTATAGTTGTTTCTTTGATGTTAATTAATTTAATATGAAGTTATCATTTGATTGACATTACTACTTGCTCTGATATTAATTAAGTATGATTCAAATTAAAACAATTAACAAAGGAGATAAAATGAATCTTAATACTAAAGAAGTAATATATAAAATGCTTACTGAAAACACAGGTATTCACATGTGTGATTCAGGTGGTGAAGATGGTCGTAATTGGCAAAGAAATCAAAAAAAATCTTTTAAAGATTTTAACAATGAGCCTGAAATAACTAAAGATGATGATTTAATTTATAAATCATTATTTCATCATTTATCAAATTCAGTTGAATATTTACCTGATTTGACCAATCAACTTAATAAATGGATTAAAAAAGATAAATATGATGCTTTTAAAAATCCAGATGGAAGATCAAATTCATGGCATGATGTTGAAGATTTTATACTTGAATATGTTTATCCTGAACAAGATAAAGTCAATTGCACTTATACTTATAATTTTGATAATTGTTTATCACAAGATATTCAATTTTTATCTTGTGGTGATATGTATGAAAATAATATTATAGCTTTATCAATTCACAATGGTGCAGATGCAAGGGGTGGATTAACTGACTATAAATTTTTTAAAATAGATCCTGATATGTTTTATATTATGGACTCTGAATACTATCAAGATTCGGAGGTTGCATGAATCTTAGAACAAAACCAACATGGGAGCTTAGAGCAATTATAAAAGCTCTAAGTGTTATTCCTTTTTTAAATACTGATGAAGACAATGAGAGATTAGAACAAGCTCAAATTGTTTTATATGAAAGAAGATTAAAAAACTCACAACCAATTAAAATGGAGGTTAAATGATTAGATCAATTTACTTTGCTCTATGCTTTGGACTAGCTTTGTTTGGTCTATTAGTTGTAACTCATATAAGCATACCAATAGGTTTAAGTATGTTTTTTATATTTATAATTAAATTTTTATTAATGCTGCCACAATATAAGGAGGAATAATGAAAGCTAAAGATATAAATATTTATAATATATTTGCTGCAACCTATAAAAAAAGAAATATGTTTTCTTTTATTGGTTTCGGTGAATTATCACTAATGCCTAAAGTTGATAAACCAATTAGACAAGTTTCTAATGTTTATCAATTCCCAATTAAACAATACTACAACCAAAAAAGGAGGGTTAAATAATGCGACCAATAATACACTTTGAAGATGTTAAAATTACTCATGTAGAAAAAACAACTTCAAAATATAACAGTAAAAAGAAAAAACATATTGATCTTAAAATACCCACTATCAAAAAAGGTAAAACTTTAGATTTAGGTAATTGTTTTGATCTTATGGAATTAGTACATAAATTAAATCATCATATAGATAATATTGATTCTTATGACGATTATTTAGATATTAATTTTAAATTAACTGCTCACTATTAATAAAAACTTAAAGAGGTCATTATGATTGAAATAATAATAATTGCAGAGGTCATAATGATCTCCTGGTATTTAATTAATCAATAGGAGGATAAATAATGATTAAATATGTATGTGATGATTGTGAAAAGTATGAGTTTAATTCAGATGAATTAAAATGGTACGAAAAGAACGGTGAAGAACCTATTTTTTGTAAAGAATGTGAAAAAGAAAGAGAGGAAAACAATGAGTAAATGGAACGCAATAACATTGTATGACAATGATGAAAGAACTTATTATAGAGAAACTCTTTCATGGAAAAATGGTATTCAACATTTAATAGAAGTTTTAAGAGGGTTTGGTGATGATGAAACTTACAAACAATCTAAACTATTAGAAAAAGAATACAAAAAAGTTAATAAATTAACAAAAAAAGAAATGGAAAGACTATTATCATTAACAGATAATGCTTATCTTGATTATGAATTACATTAATTAATAGGAGGAAATATGACATTTTATAATATTCAAAAAAAAGAAAATAAAAATTATATAGGTGATATACCACCTTTAATTAAATGGGGTATGTTTTGTTATAAAGGTTTTTTTATAAATACTTATCATACACCTGATGAAGATGGTTTTGATAGATATGTTGATAAAGACCAATTAATTTATTTAAGAAAATCTTTGGCTATGAATCAAAAACAATTTAGTAAATTTTTAAATATAGGTTTAAGATCACTACAAAAAATTGAAAGTGGAAATTCTATTGGATTACATATTATACATAAAATGCAAAATGTATTAGGTGAAACTAAATATACTTGGACTTAATAAGACCTAAACCTTAGTAGAAAGAAAGAGAGAGTAAAGAATATGAGGATTAGGTCTTATATGATTCAAATAAAACTTAAAAAGGTAAAATGATAAATACTATTAAGCTATATTCTACCAGATTTAGTACATTAATATCAGAGAATGTCAAGATATAGTGTTGCAAAAATACAATAAAATAAATTTATTTTGTGAAGTCGTTGAAAATAAGACAACCTACGGATATTTATATATATATGCACACTAAACTTAAATCATGTGGAGATTGCACCCTTTGTTGCAAATTACCTGAAATTAACGATCCTGAATATCATAAAAAGTCATTTAGTTATTGCAAGAATTGTAATCTATCTAAAGGAAGTTGTAATATTTATGAGAATAGACCTATGACTTGTAAAACCTTTGAGTGTTTTTATTTGGAAGATAAAACAGATTTAAAACCAAATGATGTAGGTTTTTTTATATTTACAGAACAACATATAATATTTGAGCATGGAGATCAGAAAATTAGGACTATTTATTGTGAAAAAAATAGACTTAAAGACTTAATATACAATTTAAACAAAGATAAAAAGATTAAAGCATTAATTGATGATGGTTATGCTTTCCATATTAGATATGACCAAAATGATAATCATATAAAAATATATGATCCTCAAGCATTTGGTGAAAAATTAGTATTTGTTCATAAGAATTGGAGTCTTCAGAAACAAAATGAGGTAGTTAATTTTAATGCTATTAGTACACAAATTGAGAGGAGGTAAAATGAAATATAAATTTTTAAAAAAATATATACAGAAAAAATATCATAAATTATATAAAGATTGGTCTTATTTAGATTTAATTGACTATTTTAAAAAATAAGCTCTACCCTTTAAATGATACAACTTCAGTAGATCATAGAGAGCATTATAATATTTAATTCTGCATTGTTCATGGCTAATAGGTAAAAAGAATCTTTTTAGTTGCCTGAATGATCTTTTATGAGGAAAATTCCTAAGTTGTATTATATCTCTATCCTTTTCTTCTGCTTTTAACAGTAATAATAAACAAAATTCATAGATTTGTATTTGTTCACCATTTAATCGGATCTTCATTTTAGGTTTTTCTTCATTCTTATAAGAGTCTTTATCTTTTCCTATTCCATATAATTTTTCTATTATATAAAACATTTCTGTACGTTTATTCTTAATATTTAATGGACTAGGCATATATCTCTCAACGTATGTTGCAGTTTGGAAGTAGTTATCTAATTGATCTACTGTTAGCTTAGTCGGTATCATTTTCTTGTATATCCTTTAAATATTGCTGGAATCTGTCTGATGAGAGGGATTTCTGCTTGTTCTTGATGTCTTTTTGTTGGTAATAACCTTTTCTATCCTTTTTTATTTTATTAACTGCGTTTGAATATGGAAAAGATTTACTCTTAACCATCTTTTTTATGATGTTTTGAATGTCTATTGATCGGTCTTTCAATTTCGGTACTCCCTCTGCCAAGACCTTATATTTATAGATTTAATAAATTCGTATATAGATATATATATTAGTTCTATATTGACTGTGGTTTTCGATAGTCCCAAGTAAAGTTTTCGATAGTCCCAAAATTGTATAATCACTTAATAACCTTACCTATGTTAATAACATTGGGAGAACTTAAAGCTGTGTTCAGGTTGCGATTGTGTCTATTTTTAGACAGAGATATTCTTCTTCGTTTGTTTAGATTGTGTTGGATATATTCTTGCATGGTTTTTTTATCAAAAACATAATGGCAAGTACCATTTTCAATTTGTTTTCTAGCCAACATTCCAAATAAAGTTAATCGGTCTAGGCAACGGATTAGTGTTGGTTGAGTTTTAATTCCTGTTCTTAACATCAAATATTTATGGGATATTCGGCAACCTCTGGGAGCATTTTCAAAAGACTTACAGATAATATAGATTAACTTCTCATGTGAGTTTAAAGCTCTATTATTAATTAAGTCTTTGTCTATTTTTTCAAAATATTTAATCTTGTCCATTTAATTCTTTCTCAATTTGGCTCATAGGTTTTCCAAGCACATACAAAGCATAGTGATCGCAGCAATAATAAATATTACCCTCCCTAATATCAGCTCCCTCACCACAAATTTTGCAAGGTTTTTTAGGATCACCATACATATCTAATTCCATGTGCCATTTTTTAATAATTCTATTGGTGTTAATTTGTCAGGTGGAATTGAATAACAAAATGGTCGGTCAAGACCAAAAGTTGTTTTCCATTTTTCCTGTCCAAGTACATAAGTTGAATTAACAAAACCTAAAATTTTAAATTTAGGAGCTTCATCAACAATTAAAATATAAAGCTCATTCGGTTTAGCTTTAGGTCTTATGATTAAAGAATTTTTATTATTACTTTTTGGAAGTTGTGTTCTAATTTGTAATCTTAAATCTTTAAAAATTAAATCTGGTACACCACCAACATTGCAATGATATTCAAATTTTATTTTTAAAAATTTTGATGCTGCCACCTCACCCATTGCACCAGAAATAGACTTTGCTATTTGGTCATTGAGAGATCCTTTATAATTATATCCCCAACTCTCTTTATGCTTTTCAGACTCCAAACAACGCAATATCCCTAAATGACTAGCAGACTGCATTTCATACAGATCAAGGGTTATCTCATTATCCACTATAAACCCCATTCTCTGTGCAGTATTGGAGCATTATCACCCTATTTTTGTAGGTATAGAACCCATGAGGTAAGGGATTATTGTCAAAATCAGGGTTATCCACCCATTTTCTGTTGATTTCTATAGCTTTTTCGCAAGAATCTATGTTTTTTAGCTCAGATTTTGGTACTTTTATTAGGTCTATCTGACCATCATTTGTAATCACCCCAAAAATCAAAACTAATACTTTCATAATTAAGAGATTTGATAGTGAGGCAAATCAATAAAAACTATGCACTTTTTTTATAGTAAAGCAACCTATTTAATAACTAAGAAATTAATTTAATTTGAAAGCAATATTTAATTGACTAATACCATATAAATGATATTGATTTGATAACAAATGAATAACTTAATGAATAAAAAATTTATGGAATACTCAGTAAATTCAAGCTATAATTCAGAGTTTGTTGAGAGCTATATGAAAAAGAATGATTTACTCCCTAAAGAATTTAGATTTAGAAGATCAGCTTTAGATTTACTTTTGAAACAATCTAATAAAAAAATATCTGATTTTGTCAAAGATACATATAAGCCAAGTGAACAAAAAAATAAACTTGCACAAATTTCAAAAATTTTAAATCCAAAACCTAACGCACCAAAATATTTTACAGAAAATGATTTAGCAAATGATCTAGCACATTGGATCAATAATTTTTTAAACTTAGATGAAACTGTTGCACCTAATTTCTTTGTAGGAAATATGGTTCAAATAGATTGTATAGGAACTCTTTTTGGTAATGGTCAAATTGGTATGCACAAAAAAAACGAAAGACACAAAATAAATATACACCCTAAATATGCTTCTTTCCAAGCTATAGAGTGTTTAGTAGAAAGCAAAAGAGGTTTAATGATGTTGTTTAAACCATCAAGAAATATTGATCGTAATGCTAATAATAGAACTGTTATCTGCCAAGATAAAAAAACAAAAGTTATTTGGTTTGGATTTTTAGATCCACAATCAAATGGTAAATATAATATTTTAGATAAATCTCAATCTACAGGAAAAACAATCGGTAAATTAGCAGAAAATATACAAGTATCTTGGTCTGCTGAGGTAAAAGCTGCCTATTATCCTAACATTTATAACATTTAACACCAGATTAATTTAGTTGCAATCAGATTAACGAAGTGATAATGATTTGTCTATATGGCAAATCACATAAATGTAATTGGCGACAGTTATAAAAAATTTGGATTAAAACATACTTCCAAATCAACTGCTTGTCTGCCACACACAATAAGATTTTTTAAAAAACATATTCTTACCCCAAAAGAAAATTCAGAAATATCTAACGCAAGTTTTTCAGGTGGAACATTAATTCATTTAATTGTTCAAGACAGTTTAACTAAAGGAATGAAAGTTGCAGAAGTAATTAAATCAGAAAAAATACAAAATAAAATAAATGAATATAAACCTTTAGATGAAAAAGACGAACAAAAATTTAAGTTTATTGTAAAGTTAGCTCAAGAAACTGCATTAAATCATTTAAGTAATATTGCTGAGTTAGGTGGTCAAGAATGGCAAGATGAACAAGAGCAAGTATTATGGACACCACCAGTAAAAACATATTGGTTAATGTATATTGATCTTGTTAGTAAAACTTTATTAGGAGATTTAAAAAATAAATTTGGTAATCCAACTCTTACAAAAACAAAAGGTTGGACTTACTCTAATGTTAAATGTCCTGATAGACCTTTTTATTCTGATGTGCAGCAAGTTGCACTTTACAATAAGGCAACAGGCTTAAAACCTTTTTTAAGTTATGCAAGTAATTGTGATCGTAAATTATTCACACAAGAAAATTGTGAGGATCTATCTCAAGAAAGTTTAGAAAAAGCTCTCAAAGAACTAATGATCTATGAGATTGCATGGGAAAAAAAATTAGAATTAGCTGATGGTGATTTAGATACTTTAGCCTGGTTATGTTGTCCAGATTTCTCAGACATTAAAAAAAAATCATTTTGGTGGACAGGAGTTGCACAAGAACAAATTGATAGGTTGTTAAAACATTATGATTGATAAAAATAGAAGCAAAGCATTAACAGTTATAAGTTTAGGTGCTGGTGTGCAAAGCACAACAATGGCATTGATGTCTGCTGTTGGAGAATTACCACCAGTTGATTGCTCTATATTCGCTGATACAAAAAATGAGAGTGAGGCAGTTTATTCATATTTAGAAAATTTAAAAAAAAAATTACCTTTTCCAATTCATCATCTTTCTAAAAGTAATATTTATGATGATTTTATTAATAATGTTGAAAACAATGTTAGATCACCTAATCCACCATTATTTACTCAAAATGTAATAACTGGAAAAAAAGGAATGTTATTAAGACAATGCACTAATGATTACAAAATACAAATTATTAGAAAAAAAATTAGAGAACTTTGTAATGTTGGTTATAAAAAAAGATTTCCCAAAGATAAATATGTTGAACAATGGATTGGTATTTCTACAGATGAAATAAGTAGAATGAAGCCATCACAGGATAAGTATATTTTAAATCGTTTTCCATTAATAGAAATGAAGATGTCAAGGCAAGATTGTCTTGATTGGTTAGAAAAAAATAATTTTGCTTTACCAGAAAAATCTGCTTGTATTATTTGTCCTTTTCATAGTGATAAATATTGGCATTACATGAAAACTGAAAAACCTGAAGAATTTGAAAGTGCAGTTAGCTTTGATAAAAAAATTAGAAATGGAACTGCAAAAATAAAAGATAATTTATTTTTACATAGAAGCTGCAAACCATTAGACGAAATAGAATTTTTAAAAGTAGATAATCAATTAGATATGTTTAGTCATCTTTGTGATGGAGGAGTTTGTGGTGTCTGATATGGGAATCATAAAACCTTTGAGAGATAGAGTTAGAGATTTGGAAGTTATTAACTCAGCTCATCAAAAAAAGAATGGTCAGCTTAGACAAGAGATTCAGGACAAAGATAAATTAATAAAAGAATTAGAAGAAAAAATAAACAACCCAACAAAAAAAATGAGAGAGCAAGGAGAACTATGATTGAGAGAAGTTTGAAAGACGCAATACAACAATTTAGAAAAAATATAGATGATAGCGATTATGCTAATCTAGGTGCTAAAGGAAAATATCTTACAGTACCTTACAGAATTAAATTTGTCAGAGATTACTTTGGCGAAAGAATGTCTATTCAAACTGAAAGCACAGAACTAGCCAATGGCTCACATAAGTTTAAAGCAAATATTTATATAGATGACAAATTAGTAAGTGTTGGCGAAAGCAAACAAATGAAAAATGCTGATAAAGAATTTGAAAAACAACAAACAGTTTCTATTGGTAGAGGTCTATCAATATTAGGTTTCTTTGGTGATGAATTAGCAACTGCTGAAGAAATGGAACAGTTTTTAAAACCACAAAAAAAAGAAATAACAAAACCCATAACTAAACCAACTGCCAAACCTAAACCTAACACAAAACAATTAGCTGATGAATGGATTGAAGTATTAAAGAAAACTGCAACTCATTCAGTATCAGTTGGTAAATTTGAACAAAATTTAAATCCTCTAAGACAAGAGTATTTATCTGATCTCAAACAAATAAATTCTGATCTTATTCAGCAACAAAGAATAGACCAGGAATATATTTCACTACAAAAACAAATAACTAATAGGAAAAAATAATATGAGTGATTACGATAATTCAGGTGCATTATGGAAAAGACAAGCAAGAGATACAGATGTAGCTGGTAAAAAATACCCACACTACAATGGCAACATCACAGTTGGTGGCAAGAAGATGAATTTAGCTGCATGGCTTAACACAGAAAAAACCAAAGAGGGACAACCAGATATTAGTTTAAAAATTTCTGAGATAGTCGCTAAAGAGGAAGCACCATTTTAATGAAAGATCAGATCAATCCAGATCACTACAAGAATAAGAGCATAGAAACATTTGATGCTATCTCTAGCCAGTTATCTCCTATGGAGGTAATTGGTTATTGTAGATCCCAAGTGTTGAAATACTCAATGAGATTT
>Ga0181400_1001371_pt1 | contig 10103 bp, 7 predicted proteins | sample 23SPOviralmetaG_FD_130129 | JGI IMG/M metagenome (GOLD analysis project Ga0181400, IMG submission 130129) | Marine viral communities from the oligotrophic San Pedro Time Series (SPOT) site, San Pedro Channel, CA, USA - 23 SPOT_SRF_2011-06-22 | ecosystem: Environmental > Aquatic > Marine > Strait... | reverse complement strand
TAATATTTTTTGTTGTTTTATTCTTTTTGATAGACTGAATATATTCATATAAATTATCATAAGCTTTTACAAATATTTTATGAAAACTTCCCATATCACAATCTGTTTTTATAGTCATGGTATCACTTAAAATATATTCTTTACAAGTTTTATCTTTCCACGATGGATCACTATTATAATCTTTATTAATGCGACTGTGAAATATAAATATAATTTTATCTCCTTTATTTTCGCTAGTAAAGTTTATAAAATTATGTTTTGGATTGATTCTTATACGTTTAAAATATTTATATAAACTATCTGAAAAGTTTTTTTTTATGAATTGTTATTTTATAATTTGATTTATCTTTCTTAACTGTTTTTCTTTTAGATTTCCTTACAGTTTTTCTTGCCATATATATATATATATATATATATATATTCATGTCTTTTTATATTTATCGTTGTCATAATTTATCAGATTTTATAAAAGATAAGGGGTGGCATAGTGCTACACCCGAAGAGTTATCAAAGTTTTCTTATTGGGATACATATTCAGCACCTGAAATAAATTCTGAAATTAAAGTATGGAATAAAACTGGATTTTCGGCGATTGTAGATTGTCTTTATAGTTGGCATAAGAGGTTAGAAAAATTAAATTTAACTCATTTAGCACCGTATACGATAACTGATTGGGGAAATAAAAGATTATTAAATAAAGATTTTAAGGATGGTGATTTATGGTTTTTTAAACAAATATTTGGTGTTCACGGAAAAGGTATTAATTTAATATCTAGTTATGAAGATTATCAAAAAATATTTCATATTGAAGATAAAAGTAGAGATATTCAAGGTCCCTGTTTAATGGAATCATTACATCATGAATATATTTTACAAAAAGGTATAAGAAAATCTCATTTAATTAGAGGTGGTTATAAATATAATTTAAGAGTTTATTCATTAACAAAAGGGACAGGAGAAACTTATGCTTATAATGATGCATTATATTATTGTACATTATTTCCCATAAAATATGATAATAAAGATTGTCTTGTAGGTAAAAATAATAAAGTCTATCCTTTATCTATAAAAGATAAAAGAGATAAAACTTTTGTTCCTAAAAAGCAAATGAGAAAAAATGTTCATGTATCTCATTGGAAAGCAGATGAAGAAGGTATATTTAATATTACAGATACGCGTAAAATGGGTAGATTAAGTGAATTACCTCAATATAAAACGATTATGAGAAATTTATTTCAAAATATTAGAGAAATGTCTTTATTGTTTACTGATATCCTTGAAGAATATAAATCTTGCGAAGATAAACCATTTCACACTGATTTAAATAAAATATATCAAATATGGGGATCGGATTATATCGTTTGTGAAGATTTAAGTGTAAAATGTTTAGAAATCAATGCATTCCCTATGTTATCTCATGGTGATCCTCATAAAGGTCAAATGGGGTCTAAAAAAAGACCTCACGAATTAAGATTTAGAAAAGCAGGTTTTGATAGAGATTTAATGAGATTATTCGGATATAATTTTGAAAATACAGATAAACCAAATAATTGGATAAAATTAAATCATGAATCTATGAATAAACCAATTGAAAAATTACATTTACAAAAGATAAAAAAAACTACAAAAAAGAAATCTAAAAAAGAAAATCTAAATAATAAGTAGATGAAAGAATATATAACAAGAAGTATAAAATCTAAAAGGAAAGATAAATATACATATGGATATTTAGATATGAAAGGTAATCATATAAATATGTCTATTGTGAAACGATTATTAGAAGGATTATATATACCACCTGCTTATAAAGATGTTAAGATAAACTTAAATAAAAATGGTAAAGTTTTAGCGATTGGTTATGATGAGAAAGATAGGCCTCAATATATTTATAATAAAAAATTCACTGAAAAAAATAAAGAAAAAAATTTTCATAAAATGATTGAGTTTGGTGAAAATTATAAAAAAATGATGAATAGTGTTAAGAGAGATTTGTATAGTGAAGGAGAAACGAAAGAAAAACAAATAGCTATGGCATTAATGTTAGTAATAGAGTGTGGTATTCGCATAGGTTCCGAAAAATATCGCGATGAAAATGAATCGTTTGGTGCTACGACTCTAGAATCGAGACATATAAAAACTAACGGTGAAGTTGTGAGCGTTGATTTTATAGGTAAAAAAGGTGTAAAAAATACAGGTAAATGTAGGAGTAAAAGATTAAGTCGCAATCTTCGCATTAAAAAAAGAACATTAAAAAAAGATGATCCAATATTTACTTATAAGAGAGGTAACAAATGGTATTCATTAAAATCTAGTGATGTCAATAAATATTTAAAAAGATTTGGGAATTTTACAAGTAAAAATTTTAGAACTTGGATAGCAAATTTAAGTTTTATATCTGAAATATTAAAATATGAAGTTCCTAATAAAGATAGTGAATACAAAAAAAATATTAATGGGGCTTTACAAAAAACAGCACATAAACTGAATAACACATCAACAGTCTGTAAAAAAAATTATATAGATCCATATTTGATTGATTTATATATGAATGATAACAAGGGATTTATTCAAAGTTTTAAACACGCTTCTACTAAAGATGAACTGAGTGAAATTTATATTAAACTTTTAAAATCAAAGTAATTCTATTAATCTAGTTTCCACGACCATTTACCATTTACTCTGGTTCTTTTTCCAACTATTTTATCGGTACGTTTTTCTTCATTGTATTCATAGACAATTTGTTCGGGATTATCTTCTTTAAAAACGAAATAATGAACACCTTTCGTTTTAACCTTCATTAAAGTTCTAGATTCTTTTTCAGGTTCCGATTCTTTTTCAGATTCTTTCTTTTCAGGTTCTTTCTTTTCATGTTCTATCGGTGAAGGTGGGTTAGATGGTTCTGGTTCTAAATGAGGAATTGTTTCATTATCTGATGAATGAATACTCCCCCCTGGAGAAGGTTCCGATACTTGTTTTTCTTTTATATCTTCATATACGAAATTTGGATTTTCTTCGCCTGTTTCTTTATCAACTGGCTCAACTAATTCTGAAAGTGTGATTTTTTTTTCTTCTTTATTTTTAACATCTTCAATAATATTATCAATCTTTTGTTTCTTGATTTCTTTATTTTTCTTATGAAATTCTAATAAACCATTAAGGCGCTCAATTTCCCTATCTTTTTCAGAAATATCTTTTGATAGTGTTCTTACCATATCATGTCTATTATTTTCTCTATCACATTCTTCTTTTAGTTCTAATTTAGAGTTTAAATCATCAATAATTTTTTCATAATCACAAACTGTCTTCTCTAAACATTTAATGCGATTATCTTTTTCTAAACTACTACTTTCTAAACTACGAATATTACTAATCATGGTTCTCATTTCTAAATCAGTTTCACATTTAGATTGTATTTTAGTTTCATTCATTCGGTTATATTCATTATAAATTTCATTGAGTAAATCTTGGATTTGATTTTTCTTATCACAAATATCCATTTCTGTCTAATAATTATTTACTTTAATTTTTTAAATAAAAAATCAAATTTATATTATAGATGGATTTTAATTTAGAAGGTGGTCATGGTAATTTAGAAGGTGGTTATTATGAAAATCTTGACGGTGGGGCACAAGGCGGAGCAGTAGGTGGTGCGAATGGTGGCGCAAGAAAAAGAATGTATAAAGAAAAACATTGTTCACCCGGTGAAAATGATGTAGAAGGGAGTTGTTTAGATGATGATATTGTAATTAAAGTTGGTAAAGCAATCAATCGATTAGCTGAAAATAATAAAAAATTAGATAAAGTAGATTTATCTAGGGAACCCGAAGATATACACGGAGATATATGTCAACAAATAAGTAAAATATCTAAATGTTCTTCTGAAGCTTGTTGGCAAAAAATAAAATCATTAATGAAAGAATTAGACCAAGATAAAGAAGAATTTATAGATAGTTTTAAACCTCAAATGCCCAAAGAATGGGTAAAAGATTACAATGAATGGTTATCTACCTTTGAAATAGAAGATTGTTTAGAACAACATTTAGATGCCGATAAAACTTTTTATTTTTATGGGGCAGTTCCTATAGATTTTTCTAAATGTTCGGTTAGTAATTTATGCTCTTTTGATATGAAAAAACATATAGATAAAGGAGAAACTAAAATAGGTATTGTTTTTAATACCGATCCCAGTACAAAAGATGGCCAACATTGGATATCTTTATATATGGATTTAGGTAAACATAATAATGATTATCCAGGTATTTATTATTTTGATAGTTTCGGTAGAAAACCTCCAAATGAAATAAAAGAATTAATAAAATTAGCTCAAGAACAGGGTCAAAAATGTAATTGTGAACCTTATTATTTTTATAATGATTATTCATATCAAAAAAGAAATTCACAATGTGGAATGTATGCGATTCATTTTATTAAAAAGATGTTAGAAGGTTTATCATTTGAAGAATATCTAAATACGAAATTAACAGATAAATATATGGTTGATTTAAGAAAAGATTATTTTATAAAACTATAATATAAATTAAAGGGTGGTGAGGTAGGTAAAGTTGTAATGCTGAAAGTGGTTATATCAGATATACAAATGATTGTAATAGTATTTATGGATATTGTTCTGGGCACTCGATGATAGAAGTGATTGGCATTGTAGGCAGATGAGTTATGGAATAAAAGGATATCAAAAAGGGTCCCACTGATTATGGTTTTGAACACTTAAAAGAACAAGAACTTTCATTCCGACAAAAATTATTAAGTGTGGGGAGAATTAGAGCATTTAAGAATACTTTAATAAAAGGAAAAAGAGATTATGAACGCATTCAAGCAGATGGGAGATGGGTTATGGATGGTGGGATGATGATGAAGATGCTTTTTAAATATTTATCTCGTTAATTCATCAACATCTAGTAGACTATTAAATTTAGATAAAGCGATTTCTTGTTCAGCTCCTTTAGGTTTCTTAACTTTTTCGGGCGGTGGAATATAATTTTTGACTTCATTATTCTTTTTCGCTTTAAACATTAAATTTACATTACATTGCGTTTGTAAAAATATATTTTGATCTTTTCTTATAGGAATATTAAATTTTACTGGCAAACTTAAATATCCTATCGCATGATATAATAATGGTAATCTAGCACTTCTTTTACCACAAGTGTAATTATTCCTGAAAAAACGATACAAGCTTTGTATTTGTATTTTAGTATTATTATCTCTCTCATTCGTTTCATAAAAGATTATTTCCCATAACAACCATATAGGATCTTTACAATATTTAGGATCTACACTATCGATGTCTCTACATTCTATCTCAAATTTTACTTTTTTCTTTTTGTTTATTTTTTCCCATTGTATTAACCAAGCTACCCAATAAATAGCATCGTGATAACCACCGTTTTTATTTTTAAGATGAAATAAAAATTCATTCATTACAATTTTTAATTCTTCTGGGTCAGTAAATCTTATAATATATGAAGGTAAAACTTGCATCGTTGCTTTTAATTTATTTTGTATATTTCCATATTGAAAATCATTTTCATTAACTTTTGGATATTTATCATATCGGTTGGTTTTTGGTGAACCAGTAATAGTTACCACTAAATCAAAATATAAATTTCTTACACTCAGTGTATTTCTTAAATGTATTAATTGGTCTTTTTCTTTTTTGCCTATATGATCATAACTAGAAACAAAAGTTAAATATCTTCTCCATAAATATTGAGGTAAATTAGGAGAATTTATATGAACAATTTTTGATGATAATATTACTAATTTTTCAAATAATTCTATACTATAACCAGAACAGATACATTCAGTTATCCAATAACAAGATTCTTCTATTTTACCTTCTTCTATACATTTAAATAATTTATTTATAACATCTCGTTTTTTAAAATCTGAAAAAGTTTTATCTTTAAAAGCTTCTAAAGGTCTCGGATCAATAATTAAATAATCACTATTCATAATAGTGTTAAATTATAAAAAAGTATTTAAATTTATATTTATCTTCTTCTACGACGAGTTTTAGATTTTCTACGTTTAGATTTTCTTCTTTTAGATTTTCTCCTTTTAGATTTTCTTTTAAGACCCCCCCTTCCCCGCGACAAAATTTATTATGCTTATCTTTTCATTTTCACTTAAACTTTCAGAAAACTCTTTAAATTTTTGTCCCCCTTTTAAATATTCCTGAAGGTTCTTAAACGGTTCTGTCGCTCCATAACCTAATGAATTTAGTTTTTCACTTAATGTTTCACTTAACTTACTCATTTATATTATATATATTTTTTTTATTAAAAATTATTTTTTTATAAAAAAGAATTAATATTTTTATTTAAATTTATATTTATCTTCTTTTAGATTTGGATTTTCTTTTTCTTCTTTTAGATTTAAGTTTACGAGATTTACGTTTATGAGATTTACGTTTTATATTTTTCTTTCTACCACCTGTTTGTTGAGCATCGGCATCGGCGTTGTCATTACTAATATTTAATTGGATATCCCCGTCACGAAAGGGTTGTTGAATCATTTCCATATACCCTGACGCCTCGGGCCAGGCGACTATTATTTCACTTCCAGCTTCATAACCATCAAATGCTGAGCTTCCTCTAAATTTAAATAATTCTTGATTACCCAATCTTAATTTATATTCTAGATCGGGATCATAATTAGCTGGAAGAGTAAACTTGAATGATAAATCGATAGGTCCTGAATAACTTTCATCGTCGTACATATATATTTATATACTATAAATATATTTTTTTTTGATAAAATAATATTATTTATTCATTAAAAATCATTTCTTGTTCATCATCTAAACCTTCGTCGCCATAAGTAGTATCTTCATGATCATATTCTTCATCGTAATCATAACCACCTTCTTCATCTACTTCTCCGCTTGGGCCATGTGTATCCATTATATCTGAAGTTTCACCAGTTAAAACTTCAAGTTCTAAATTAGCATCTTTATAAATTTCATTTAACCTTTCACTTCTCTCACTTTCAGTTTGTGTATTGTATTCATCACTATTCACATATTCACCAGCTTTTGCTGAACCGATTTTATAAAATAATGATATACCCATCTTATTTTTTTCCATGATTGCTAAACGTTCTTCTCTACTAGCATTATCTAAACTATCAATAATAATTTGTTTTTCTCTTTCTTTTTGTTTTGATAACCGATTTGCTAAATCTAATTTTTGTTCATTTAAGAATAACCACGATGGATCATAATGTTGAAACATAATATGAGTACATAAATCCATAAAAAACATACTATAAACTTCAATCATATCATCAATACTATCTTCATCTCTCATTTCTAATGACTGAAACAAATCATTCGCATCTTCTGTTACATCGGTTCTCGATTCAATTAAACTTCTTATCGTTTCAACAACAGTATTTAGCAACTTAATAAAATGATATTTCATATATATATCAGAATATCTATGATTGTATTTCATACTATCCGAACCCTTTAATAAGTCTAAATCTTCAAATAGGGGCAATAATTTATCAGATAAATATTGAAAATATAATAAATATTCATCTCTTTGTTTGTAAACATTAAAACCAGTATATCTATCTTTTGTTTTCATAAAAATATTATTATGTAAATATAAATAAACTTCAGAATTGTCTCTATCCATAAAAGTATTGTATTCATTTAGTACACCGTCTGAACACTTCCATGATTTAGGTAATGTAATTTTATATTCATTTTTGTTTCTTAATCTTGATAATATATTTCTTATATCACTTAAATAACCATATAAATGTTTATATTTTAAATTTGTATCTTTGATAAATAAACCAAAAATATTATTTAGATTTTCATTGTTAAATAAGATTCTACCAGTATTAAAATCTTTAAAAATACCTATAAACCTGCGTTTCTGTTCTGATGTTATCTTATCACTAGTTGTTAAAAATTTACATATATTTTCTATATATTCATCAGTTTTCATCACTAATCCTGAAAATTCAGATTTTGTATCTATATCTAATTTATCACTAATTTTCTTTTCAGGATATGTAATTATATGTTGAAATATATCATATAATTTTGAATTATCATGTTTTTCTAAATAACCTTTGAACCTGTTTTCTAAACGATTCATTAAAATAAGATTATTAATGATATCTGTATCATATTCATTTCTCGGTTTATATATACTATGAAACGGCAATGAATGTTCTTTTCTTAGATCTTCTAATATCTTATTAAAATTTTCTTCATTCGTATCAAAAGATTTAAATTTTATTTTTTCAACTCTTGGGTGTTCTATTAATGCTAAATTTGGATAAAAACGATGATAAGATAAATCTTCATAACGCTTAACTATATTATTTAATTCATCTTGGACATAAATCATAAATAAACGCTGAATACTATTAGGTATTTCATTACCATCTAAATCATATTCTTTCTGTTCACTTAATCTACCAAAAGGTAATTCGGGATAAATTATAGGTGGTTTATAAAAATATATTCTTTTAGGTTTTGTATTTAATAATGGTAAATCATAATTATTTACTAAATTATGAATATATTCATTGCAAGATCTATAATCTGAATAACAAGATGCTATCTTATTATCTTTTGAACCATATAAAGCTAGTAAATCGGGTATAATCTTGGTTCTTAATTTATGTATATCTAACTTATCAGATTTACCATGTTTTGTAAATATTTTTAAAATATCTTCACTCATACTACTATCCTTAATTAATTTATCAATTGTCATGCTAATAAATAAATTATTATCTCTTTTCCCATAGAGAGAAACAACTGTTCTTAATAATACTTTAAAAGGATTACTTTTATAAATTTCAATTTCAGGGATATTTAATCCTTTTGAAATATCTTCTTTAAATGAAATACTCTTGCCTCTTATAAAACTACTATTTTCTATTGTGAAACCACCATATATTTTACGATAATATTGAATATCTCTTTCACTAATACCTTCTAAGAACCGATTTGTATCTAATACAGCTAAATTATTAGATAATGGTTTAAATGTAGTCCATTCTTTTTTAAGATATTTAGCACTTTTACTGTATATATAATCTTCTAGTTTAGATACTCTTTTAACTATTCTCGGAAAATTTGGATTTAATAAATATTGTATGATTAAACCTAATTGAATTTCTACACTATTTGTATTGTATTCTTTTTCATTGTATAAATCTAAACTATCAGACCATATTTCTTCAGTATTATATTTTTCACATAAGCGTTTTAATTTCGCACATATATAATTTATTACACCATTATTTATCTTTTTATCCTCTATATCTAATACGATATAAGATCTTTTACTATTTGTAAAATATGTTGGAACAGATGTTTGAACAATTAATAATAATAATGCTGTTAACATTAATAGTATATTTGTATTTTTTAACCATCGTTGAAATTCATAAACTACATTTTCACGTTGAGTTTTATATTCTTTCTTTTTCTTTTTATCTTTTTCTTTTTTTTCTAAAGATTTTAATGTTTTTATTTTACTTTGAACTCGTGGATGAATATCTGTTTTGGATACGTTCATCATACCATAACGTTTATCTGATAGTATATCATTTTCTAGAAGCTCAAATGATAATAATATTTCATATTTATCATCATCTCTTAAATCAATGCCCATGCTATCACTTAAATCGTCTATAATTTTTACATATTTTTCATATTTATCAAATGTTTCACTTCTTATTAAATCTTCTTCGCCTTCCGTAGTTAATACTTCTCTTGTTGACATAGGTTTATCACCTTCATAACCATCAAATAATGTAGTATCTTCATTGCATAAACTACAACCACATACCCTACATGAAATAATACCATCTTTTGGTGGTAATCCATATATACTTTTCATCGTATTAAATATATCATTATCATTTGATATATTACATTCATAAAGATAATGTTTACATAATAATTTTTTATCATTATATTTATTATATAAATAATCACTATCTTCGTATTCTTTTTCCGATGAACGAGTAAATAAATCTATAAAACGTTTTAAATATTCATTTCTTTCATCTCGTTTTTTCATACTAAATATTAAATCATAAGATAATTT
>Ga0181400_1001366_pt1 | contig 10111 bp, 7 predicted proteins | sample 23SPOviralmetaG_FD_130129 | JGI IMG/M metagenome (GOLD analysis project Ga0181400, IMG submission 130129) | Marine viral communities from the oligotrophic San Pedro Time Series (SPOT) site, San Pedro Channel, CA, USA - 23 SPOT_SRF_2011-06-22 | ecosystem: Environmental > Aquatic > Marine > Strait... | reverse complement strand
TCAGCGGATACAATCTCTAAGTTACTTGCGTATGACTATCTGCGTATGACTATCTGCGTATGACTATCTGCGTATGACTATCTGCGTATGACTATCTGCGTATTTCATACTATTTTTATATAGTTTCTTCAGTTATATACATGACTGAAGAAACCGGTTTAGTTCCTCCTTCTGAAAGTTTCACATACAAAGATCAAGTATGTGAAATCATTGAAACGCTAACACTCGACTCGGATTATGATATCAATCGCACCAAACAAAGTATTCTCAAGAATCGGTTTCTTTCAGAAGTATTAAACTATGAGTCTCGCAAAAAACATACAAAGAAATATTACGATGTGTTTCGATTTATTGTGACAACGGGTTCGATTATGATACCCGCAATCATGTCAGTCGGACAAATGGATCCTGAAAAGTTGCCGAATCATTTTGATGAGATCAGTTATTGGGCGTCGTTTATGATATCTTTATCAGTGACTATCAGCAACGGTTTCTTGCAGTTGTTTTCGATTGACAAAAATTATCTAGAGTTTTCATTAACTACAGAACAGTTGAAAACAGAAGGGTGGCAATTCTTTCAATTGACAGGGAAATATGAAGATTACCCTGATCACATAACTGCATATAAACCATTCTCTAAATCGGTAGAAAACATCAAAAGAAAACAAGTCGAAAAAGAATTCCAAGGTAAAGGTGATGTTAACAAAAACAAAAAAGACAAAGAAAAAGAAAAGGCCAATGAACAACTCAAGAAAACAGATGAAAAGATGGACATGCTATTAAACTTGGTTTCGGGAGGTGTCAAAAATACGATAGGTGATGTTCGTTCTATCTTGACCCAATCAGTCACTGATACCCGAAGCGCGGTGGGTCAAGCGGTGGGTCAAGCCATAGGCGGAACCGAAAAACCACCTGATACAGAAGATCCCCAGCAAGCCAAACAGCAGGCTAAACAACAAATTTTGGATGAAATCAATCAGTAGTGGGGCGATTATTTAAGACGTATTCATCAAAAAATTGGTATCCTGGCCAATCGTCGTCCGAAACTTTTACAACTTGTACCCCCTCCACATCATACAAATGTCTGCGGTAAGGGTAATGCGCATCGAATATTGTCCATATATCTCCGACCTGTTGTAACAAAAATTCGGTAAGTTCGCTTAACTCCATATTGGCAACAAACTCATAATAAAAATTTTCCGGGTCACTCTCTTTTATACGTTTGTACCAATTTCCCTCAAAAGGCCCTAAAGTAGTTAGTGTTATATTTTCTCTTTCCATATTGCGAATTTTAGAGACATCTTCTTCAACTTTACCTTGAATATCAGTGGGCATTTCAGCCAATACTTTTACCAATGTTTTACCATAGTTTTTCCGTTCATCTTCATCTCCATGCACGGGATGCACCGGGGATAAGTTGATTCTTGTTGTGGGCCTGGTTGTTGTTGTTCTTCTTTTTGTGGGCCTGTCAGTGTTCTCATAACACCTGCTTTCTGACGCCTTCGTCTGTACTTGGTCCGTCGTACTCTTTTTGAAACCCTTCTGTTACTCCGTTGAACGCGTTTCTTTCGCTTTGTCCTTCTTTTCGACGAAGGACCCCGTGCAACTCTCGTTGAATTCATTTATATAATATAGAACAAAAATATGATATTGGTTTGTGTCTAACACTAGATTTAAAGAGTTTCTAATTTATTCTTATAGTATACAATGAATTTCGTAGAATTATGCTTGAATGCATTGTGTTCACTAACTCGGCTTAAGCGATTCTCTTATTATCGCCCGATCATTCCTTTAGAAAACAGTGATAGAGTCGTACCCACAGACAATCCTCGGAAGATTGTTTCATGGAATGTTCAGGGATTATTTTTGTACATGAACGGTTCTAAGCTGAATAATTTATTGCGAGAAATACGGAATTTGGATGCGGATGTGATATGTTTACAAGAAGTCTTTGAAGATTACTTGAAATACAACTTAGTACATAGACTTTCTGACATCTATCCGTATTATTTGTCGGGAAATCTTGATAAAAGATACATACTGGGAGAAGATAGTGGATTGTTAGTGTTATCTAAGTATCCATTACAATTTCAAAAAGAATGTATATTAGACGATTGCTCATTTCCGGATACAATGTCAAACAAAAGTATCTTGTATTTCCGTGCGGGAAATCGCAATTTCGCGACAGCTCATTTACAATCATCAGATATACGAGGAAATACGCGAGTCTCTGTGTCACAAATACAGAGGATCAAAACACAATCTCCCTTTCGAAACTATCTGGTTTGTGGAGATTTGAATCATCCGAGTGCCTATAATTTCTTAGGTTGTGAATGTAACAATCGTGGCTCAACTTGTGATGACGAAACACTGGATTACATTCTTCCTGTGGGAGAACTTCCCACGAAACTATCCCTACATGTTCCCGAGATAGACATCACAGGATGTAGCGATCACAAACCGTTGATTGCCGAGATTCAATGAAACTGTTCACGAAAGATTTGTTGAATAGAATAAGTCTACCTTTCTTATATTTCCTTAACCCATTGTTTTATTATCAAACCAATATATAACATGGTTGTATGTAAACGGTCTCGACGGATGAAAGCATCGCGAAGAAAGAATAATCATACACGAAAGACACAAAGAAAGAACAAACACAAACGAAAAACCAGAAGAAGAGGTCGCAAGAAAAAGAGTTACATAAAAAGAAGACAAATGAAAGGAGGGTCATTCCGCGAAACAGTTGCAAACATAACAAATTGTACAGATGATGATATATCAAAATTAAGATTAGCGGGTTATGAGGAATCCGAAAAAGTAGTTCACCCGGAAAACTTTGAACAATTTCAAGAAGGTTTGTTATCCTTGGGTGATTGTGGGCAATCTGAAATACTATTTGATGTGTTTAATAGCTTTTATAAACAAAATCCGGTTATTATGATATGTGCCCATGGTAGTATTGATCGGGTAGACCCTGTTCAGTTACCTGATACTAAATACTTAATTCAATTTAATCGTTCTGGGAATAGTGACACGTTTGATAAAAGAATAACAAAGGGTACTCTTGGTACATTATTATATTCTAACAGTTTTAATGATGTCTTGATTTCTGCTCTATATAAATCTAATTTAAGTAGAAAGTTATTTAAAGAAGATAATTCCCATCACGTAACCCGTAATTTGTTGTATGCACCATATTGCTATAAAAATGGAAAACAGACAGCCCCCTGTCAAAAATTAACACCCCCCAGTTCTTTTTATAATAATGTTACTTTATTCTTTGATGATCATAATGGTTACTGCAGCATAGATGAACTGGACAATCGGTGCGGAATTGTGTTTATTGGTGACAATAGTCAGGTTAATGAAACGATACTGAGTTTATTTAAATGTACACACAAGGAATATGGGAGAAGACTATATCATTTGTACAGTCCTCGCGATGAGAAGTATACAACTACATTATCAGAAATAATAGCTATGTTTGATGGAATACCTGCTACCGTTATTGTGCAATCCTGTAAAAGGTTTAAGAATATGGATGATGATACACAAGAATTATCACGACAAATATCCTCAAGTAAAGAGAAGGAACCTCTTAAACAATTATTATTAGCGAACAAAATTGAACTTTTATCACATGCAAAGGGTCTTGAGGTTTTAAAACAATTAAACAATGATAAATTGAGAGAACTTTTAGAAAGTGATCCGACTATTTCACCAAAGTTGGTCGATAATATAATGAAATTAAAAGGTGATGGGAGTCAAATACCGGGTTACAGAATTGTAATGAATTTCATTCAGAGTAAGGAATTACCTTGGTTGACCGAAAATCCTGAAATAATGCTATCTTGTTTAAGACATACCCCAGATTCTTTTGGAGTACCAGTAGGTCAAGATATTGAAGCATTATTCAAGATTATTCCGCCTTCTCTAAAAAACGATAAAGAATTCATGAAAAATGCGATTGGTGTATTTGCAGAATCATTTTTGTATGCAGATGAGTCATTAAAAACTGACATAGAATTTATCAAAGAAGTAATTCAAATTAACCCGGATGTGTATGAACACTTGCCAACTGAATTAAAAACAGAACCGAGTATTGCAAGTGAGAAAATTAAAAGTGTTAAACCTCAAATGTCATATTACTCAGATACGATGGATCGGGATCTACTTGAATTCCTGGTCAAACACCATCTCACACAGTATGTGGATACGCTGGTGGAAAAGGGGATCTCAACGATGGAGAATTTACGTGAAAAGAGTTTGCAGGATTTAAAAGATATGGGATTCAAGGAGTTTCCCGCGCGGAGGGTTGTGCGGAATATCAAACCGGTCTGGGTTGAATGACCATATAATTTTCTTGAATGCATTTGTAAATCAACCCTTAATTGCCGAGATTCAATGACAAACTTAGTTTATATCCGGATAAGGTTAGCGACGCTTTCGGCATCGCTTGGTTTTGTCGTTTCGGTAGCATTTGCGAGATTGCTTGGTTCCGTTCACGCATCGTCCCGTAGTTGCACGATAATCGCATTTTTTTGTAGCTTTCTTCTTAGGAGTCTTTTTACGAGCTTTCTTAGGAGGACCTTTCGAGCCCTTGGAAACCAGATACTCGACAAACTGTGGACACTTGAGTTTTACCGCATACTCTACGGGCGTTTTACCATTTTCATCCTCATTATCTGGGTCTACTCTGTATCTATTGTATAGAATCTCTAATACATGAAAATACGGACTGTCAGAGACTTTGGAGCTCGTTTTTCGGAGTTTCTTGTAGTATCGTATAGCTGCCTTGACAAACTCGGCATAATACTGATCCAAGACAACGCTTCTGAAATCACCCCGGGTTTCTCCTTTTTGTAACAGTTCGGCTAGTTCATCATTCATATCTGTTACTTCATTTACAGGATAGACCGTTATCATCGGCGAAGACAAATCTTCCATGAGTTCATACACACGACTTGTCATTATATATGATATGTATATATATTCTTTGACAAACTGGGGAGATAAATACTCATAAATTTGAAGACTCTTTTGAAACAAACACCTCAAAACAAACAACTAACAAACTACTCACAAACTACTTACAAACTCAAACACACCTTATATACACAAACAACTAAACAAAGATGGCGATGATGGTTTCTCTTTACAACCAAGTTACCGTGCGTGAGCACAATGTCATTGACACTCGCGAAGATATCAAAGATATCTTGGTCAAGGTTTTCGGAGATATCCATATCACATCTTACATTGTTGATTTGCTAACACAGGCAAATGACCAAGAGGCTCGCGTCTTTCACACATCTCTGCGTGGAGCGTGGTCATATTATGATGAATCAAACAAGCCACAATATATTCAAAACACACCTGCATCAGTCATTCTGCGCAAAAAGGATGATTCAAATGATGAACATTACAATTACAAATTGTGTGGTGAATACCTTGTGAATGTAAAACCACGAAAATACAAGGGATACGGATGGAAGATGAAAACAATGCCATATGATCTTCTCCGCGAATTACAATTTCAAAATCCGGAATTGTATTGTGGATTAACGATGTCACAACGCAAGCCTGCTGTGGGAAAGTATAAGTGTTCGGAAAGAGCATTGTATTGGCACAACACATACATTGATGGTTATGCCGAAATGCTCGTGGATGACATCATGAAGCAGGTGAAAAAGACACTGAAAGACGTATCTTTCAAATATGCCATGATGATGGAAGATTTCATGGAAACTGAATCACAAGAAAACTTTTTACATAATGGTCCCGTGCTCAAACTCACTCTAGACAAAGATTACGATTTGTGGGTCACTTTTGCACTGGATGATAAGAAGAATGAGTTTTATGGAATCACAGTCTCCAAACAATCGTCTAAGAATCCGTATTATGATGATTATGATACTGATGAAGAGGATGAAGATGTTCTCAAAGAAATCTTCTCAACAGAGGGGCTAATCGTAAATGGGAAAGTCATCTTTGATGACTTTCAAACTGATATAGCCACGGATGTTGGCATTGGAGATATTGTTGCTAAATACAAAAAAGAACAACTGATTCAAGAGTTTGGACCACTCTGGGATGAAATTGAGGACGTAGGTGATTTTCTTAAAGCACGTTTTAACTTTGATATTCACAATTCTGCATTATATGAATTGTGTGTACACAAAATGAAGTATATGACGGAGGATATCAAGTATTTACGAGACAGTGGATATTCGGATGAAATCTATGGTTACGCATATCATCATGAACGGTTGCGTTTGCAAAACACATGGTTTGATTTTGAATCACGCAGATGTATTCACGTCGACGGAAAAGTATGGAAGTTCTTGTAGAGTTGTATAATTGATGTTATGTAATGTAATAAATTTTTTATTTGTATATTGTATAATGCGACCAGTAACACAAGATCCAGACCGCCTACAACTACCACAACTAGACGACCCACTTACCACAGAATATATTCCTAATGATGGTGATAAGAAGGATACGTATGAGAATATGGTTGCATTGATTGGGGCGATTAATAGAAATATAGAAAGAATGCAAGTCTATTGTGATGATGATGGGAAACTACAATCTTATGATAAACTCGTACGTTTGGTGAAAGTATATAAACAAGAGAATGGGAGTACGAATCCTCGTTCGGATATTATACGTTCGACTATTAGACAGATAAATAATACTGCACAAGAATTGAACAGAATCCTTACCCAGGAAACCCAGGAAACCCAGGAAACCAAACGGGGATTATTTCGTAATTTATTTGGCCAAGGGGGCAGTGGAAAGAAACGAAAAACACGCAGACGTTCACAAAAAACACGCAGACGTTCACGAAAAACACGCAGACGTGCTAGAAAAACGAAAAAAAGAAGATCATCAAAAAGGAGAAACTACCGATAAACTTCTCTATAAATATATTTTAGGAATCAATCAATGTAAATTTGATTGCTAGTTAAATAGTATTTCACACCGATTACTTATTACTATGTCTGCCAAAAACTTGAGCTCGCAATATCAAAAGAAAGATCTTCACTCTCACATTTATGATACACCTGATACCTATGTGGGAGGTTGCGACTTGATTGAAGAGTCTTTGGGAGTCTTTGATGATACACAAAACCGTATTGTTACTGCACCTACAGAGTTTATTCCTGCATTATACAACATCTTTAATGAGATCTTGGTCAACTCGCGAGACCAAGTGATACGTTTACAAACATCGGGATGTTCTTCTGATATTCCAGTGAAATCAATACGAGTGGAAATCGATTCAGAAAAGGGTCAGATATCGGTATATAATGATGGTTCAGGAATTGATGTCGTTGAGCATCCAACCGAAACCAAAAATGGAAAACCTCTGTACATTCCTGAGATGATATTTGGACACTTATTAACATCCACCAATTATAACAAACAAGAAACCAAGGTTGTCGGTGGTAAGAATGGGTATGGAGCCAAACTCACCAACATCTTTTCAACTAAGTTTAAACTGGAAACAGTGGACCATGTACGAAAAAAGAAATATGTGCAAGAGTTTTCAAACAATATGAGACAATCCAAGAAACCCAAGATAACCGATTATGACAAGAAACCCTATACACGTATTACTTGGATTGCTGATTTCCAGCGATTTGGCGTGGATGGATATTCCGAGTCAATGATATCATTGATGAAACGACGTGTGTATGACATAGCGGGTATCACAGATCCGAAGGTGAGTGTTTCGCTAAACAAGTATGTCTTAAAGGTGAAAACCTTTCCAGATTATGCGAAGATGTATCTTGAAAAGAATGCGATATGTTTGTCAACCCCACTTGGTGAAAGATGGTCATTGTGTGTGGGATTATCTGAAGATAAGTTTGAACAAGTATCGTTTGTCAATGGTATCGCAACATCCAAGGGTGGTAAGCATGTGGATACAGTGACAAAAATGCTAACTAGTGCATTGAAATCACAAATCAAAAAACGTTCAAAACGAGATGTCAATGAGACGTATATCAAAAACTATCTCAAAGTATTCTTGGACTGTATGATAGACAATCCATCCTTTGATAGTCAAACCAAAGAACGGTTAATTACACCCGCGAGCAAGTTTGGATCCAAACCGGTTATACCCGACAAGTTTGTGAAACAAATCCTAGACAAAACAGAACTGTTAGACCGAGTCTTACAGTTTACAGAATTCAAGATGAATAAAGAAAGCAAAAAGACAGATGGTCGTAAGAGGTCGAAGATACGAGACATCCCCAAACTAGATGATGCAAATTGGGCGGGAACCAAGCGTTCAGAAGAGTGTATACTCATACTCACTGAAGGGGATTCAGCCAAAACTATGGCGATATCAGGTCTTTCGGTTGTTGGACGAGATCGCTATGGTGTGTTTCCACTGAGAGGTAAAGTGTTAAACGTGAAAGAAGCATCTCAAACACAAATCACAAATAATTCAGAGGTGACCAATCTCAAAAAGATATTAGGACTTGAGAGTGGGAAAGTGTATCAGTCAACGAAATCATTGAGATATGGATCGATTATGATTATGACGGATCAAGATCATGATGGATCACATATCAAGGGATTATTGATGAACTTGTTTCATACGTTGTGGCCTTCGCTACTGAACCTCAAAGACAAAAACTTCTTGACCGCGATGATTACACCGATTGTCAAGGTGACAAAGGGAAAGAGTGTGAAATCATTTTACACGATGACAGATTATGAACATTGGCAAGAAACGACACCAGACCATCACAAATGGCATGTCAAATATTACAAGGGATTAGGTACAAGTAGTGCATCTGAAGCACGAGATTATTTCAGACAGCTTAAGATAAATGAGTTCTTGTATACATCTGAAACAGATGACAGTATGAGTTTGGCATTCAGTAAATCAGAAGCAGACAAGCGCAAAGAGTGGTTATATCAATATGATCACACAAGTATCTTAGATCACAATTCCACACATATACCGATAAAGGAGTTTATCAACAAAGAACTGATACACTTTTCCAATAGTGATACGTTCCGATCGATTGGTTCATTATATGATGGATTGAAACCAAGTCAGAGAAAGGTATTGTATGCGTGTTTGAAACGACACTTGTACAAAGAAATCAAAGTCGCACAATTATCAGGATATGTGAGTGAAACATCTGCATATCATCATGGTGAAGCATCATTGCAGTCTACGATTATTGGGATGGCACAAACGTATGTCGGATCGAACAACCTCAACTTGTTGATGCCGAATGGTCAATTTGGTACCAGAATCCAAGGCGGCCATGATTCAGCGAGTCCTAGGTATATTCACACAGAATTGAATCCCATCGTACAACACTTGTTTCCCAAGGAAGATATGAGTTTATTGAAATACAATGTGGATGATGGTCACACGGTGGAACCCTTACATTACCTGCCGATCATACCTTTAGTGTTAGTGAATGGAATGAATGGTATTGGAACAGGATTTAGCAGTCATGTTCCCAAGTTTTCCATCAGGGATGTCACGGAGAATATCTTGAGAAGAATGAGAGGTGAAGGATACAAACCGATGGCGCCTTATTATGAAGGATTTACAGGACAGATACTCAAAGTAGATGAAAAAACATATCTGAGCAAGGGTGTTTACAAAGTGGTCAACAATACAACCATTGAAATAACCGAGTTGCCGATAGGTAAATGGACAGATGATTACAAAAAGTTTCTGGATTCATTGTTACCCGATGAGAGTAGTAACAAGAAATCCAAAGAAAAGAAAAAGAAGCCCAAGTATACGATAGTGGATTATCTGAATAATTCATCAGATACACGTGTGCATTTCACAGTCACGCTTCCACAAGGGATGATGGCGAGTTTGCAATGGTCAGAAGATCCTCACATTGATGGTATTGAGAAATACTTCAAGTTGACAACTACCAAGGGATTGTCATTAAACAATATTCATCTATACAATGGCAAACAACAGATACAAAAGTATCTTAACTTGAATGAGATCATGGATGAGTTTTATACAGCAAGAAGAGAGTTGTATGTGACACGCAAGGATTCTCAGTTGAAAGACTTTGACAGAGAAATCGCAATCTTAGATGCAAAG
>Ga0181400_1001358_pt1 | contig 10135 bp, 13 predicted proteins | sample 23SPOviralmetaG_FD_130129 | JGI IMG/M metagenome (GOLD analysis project Ga0181400, IMG submission 130129) | Marine viral communities from the oligotrophic San Pedro Time Series (SPOT) site, San Pedro Channel, CA, USA - 23 SPOT_SRF_2011-06-22 | ecosystem: Environmental > Aquatic > Marine > Strait... | reverse complement strand
AGAACAATATTTATTAAAATTACGAAGTGCTAAGTATGGTTTATGTTTAAGAGGTTTTGGAAGTAAATGTCATAGAGAGGTTGAATTGATGGCTTTTGGAACTGTTCCAATTATTACACCACAGGTAGAAATAAATTCATATATTAATCCTCCACAAGAAAATATTCATTATATTAGAGCAAATAGTCCAGAAGATTATGAAAATAAAATAGAAAATATTAGCGAGAAAAAATGGAGTGAAATGTCAAAAGCATGTGTAGAATGGTATGGAAAAAATGTTCATAGTAAAAATTCTTGGAAAACAACAATAGAGTATTTATTATATGATTAATATATATAATGATAAAAATAAGTCATAATTCTGGATTTTTTTCTTGTTGTTCTGTAAGATTAAGTAAAATTGTAGAATTTATTAATTTAAATAAAAGATTACCAGATATTGTAGATAGTTCTCAACAATTTAGATTATATAAAAATGATAAAAATAAAGATAAAGATATTACCTTTCATTATTTTGAAAATTATAATAATATAAAAGATATTAATATAATATCTTATATTAATTATAACCATTCATATCAATTTAAAAAATATTCCGATTTAGATTATGAATTTATAATACCATTAATTAAAAAATATTTTTCTCCGTCAATTGAAGTAAATAATAATGTTAATAAAATACAAAAAAATATGATATAGATTATGATAATACAATTGCTGTATATTATAGAGGGACTGATAAATATAATGAAACAAGATTACCATCATTTGATGAATTTTACAAACAAATAATAGAAATAGTAAATATAAATAAAAATATTAAGATTTTACTACAAACAGATAGCTTTAAATTTATGCATTATATTAATAATAAAAAATTAAAAAATATTATAATTATTGAAGAAAATAAAATAAGTAATACAAATAAAGGTATTCATAAAGAACAATCATTTGATACAAACTATTATGATATGTTTGATTTTTTTGCTACAATTTTAATAATATCAAAATGTAAATACATTATTTTAAATTCAGGAAATTGTTCTATATGGATTAATTTTTATAGAGAAAATAATAAAAATGTATTTCAATATTTAAATGGAATTTGGTATAACTAATTACTTTTAAAATATATTAATTGAATATGTTATGTATAAATATCACTTTCAAAATTATAACTAAAATAATCTATATCTTCTTGGTAATTTTTTTTTACTAATTCAATTGATTCTTTATTATAATATTTAGAATAGTGTTCATGTTTTGTGGGGTGAATTTTTTTTTCTATATCAGATTTTTTTAATTTTAATTCATTTTCAAAAAAATGTTTTAATTCATTGTTTTCAAATTTTAATATTTTATTGATATTTATGATATTTTCATTATTATCTTTTATCCAATTTAATTGATTTGAAAAACAATATTTGTAAATATTTACACCGCTATGAATTTTTTTTCTATCAAATAAATCTGAATATATATATTTTATCCAAGAATTAAAATTATTATCAATATCTGAATTACCAGAAAAAAATTCAGGGCTATTAAAATTATTTTTATGATAAAATAAATACATAGAAAGCATACGATCCCAGGGATTTCTAACAATTGTAAAAATATATAAATTTTCTTTTTTAAGAGAAAAATTTTTTTCTGCTATTTGTAACATATCTTTTAATGGTCTATGAAATCCTGTTAGTTTAGTATTACCATTTAATTTCATATTATCAGTTATAATAGCTCCTCCTGATTTATTAATGTGAACAAATAAAAACTTATCATTCAATAATGACATATAATTATAATAATTATTTAAATATATATTTAAATTTATTATATTATTAATAATATAATAAATGATAACAATTTCTTATATAAATTTTTGGACTGATCCCTATAATGATAAATATCTAAGTGAATTTATTAAAAATAATATAGATAAAGAAATTGAACATATTAATTATAACAATAGTCCTGATATATTAATTGCTTCAGTTTGTGGTAACATTAATATAATAAGTAAAATAAAGGCAAAATGTAAAATATTTTATTATGGGGAAAATTTAAATAGATATCCTCCATATAATAATATAAAACTATTACAAAATAATTTTGATATAATATTAGGATTTAAATATACAAATAAAGAAGAAAAAATATTAAGATTTCCATTATGGTTATTATATTACAAATTTTATAACTTTGATTCAATCAATAATATAGTTGATTATATAGAAAATGAATATAAAAAAAATATTGTAAAAGAAAAAAAATATTTTGCATCATTAATATCAAGACATGATAGAGGTGGGCAACGAATAAAAATTTTTAATGAGTTGAAAAAATACGGTAAAATAATGTGTCCTGGTGATTTTATGAATAATACAACAAAAATTGGAAAAACTCAAAAAGACAAGATTAATTATATATCAAATGGATTATATAATATTTGTTCAGAAAATTCTATATATGAAGGATATACTACAGAAAAGATTTTTCAAGCATTTCAAGCTGGAACAATACCATTGTATTGGGGACATGATTTACCAGAAAAAGATATAATAAATATTAATAAATATTGTTTTTGTGAGATTAATAATAATCTAGAACATCAAATAAAAGATGTTATATTAAATAAAAATAAATATATAGAAGGAAATATTTTCAATGATAATGCAAAAAATATTATAGAAATCTATTATAATGATTTAATTGACAGTATTAAAAAGTATTTAATGTCTTCTAACAAAGAAGAATCTTTTCATGGTTAGTATATTTTTGTATAATATGTTTTGATGTTTTATATCCATCACCATCATCACCATTTGAATGTTGATAATTAAATTTTTTTGTATTTATGTTAATACTATCTATTTTAATAAAATCATTTAATTTTTCATTTAATATTAATGTAATTCCAAAAATTCTTTCCATTATACCTCCTATATGTCTATGGTGTTTTGGAATACTATTATTTTCGATTTTACATATATAAAATATATCATACATAAAAATAGTCCAGAATTTATATAATTCATTATATATTGATGTATGTATTATAAATGTTGATAATAAAGGTATACCATAGTTATCTCCAATTTTAATTTTACATAAATTTATTAAACTTTCTAAATTATGATTTGTTTTAAAAAAAGAATTATATTTATTAAAAAATAAATTTAATGGTAGAGAATTATCTGTAATATGATTAAAACCACATCTAATATAATAACAACTATTTTTTTTGTAGTCTATATTATAATTTATAACATTATCATATTGACAAAATCCAATAAATTCAGAATTTGTATGCAAATTATTTATTCCAATGTGAATAATCGCCGATGATTCATTATAACCACATTCTTGAAAAAATTTATCATATTTAGTTAATTTATATTCATAAATTATATCAAAATTACTTAATGATTCGGGAATTATTTTTTTTATATCTTCATTTACACCAAAAAAGTTTACTATATTTTTATTATATTTTACTAATTCATTTGATAATTTATTATGAAATATACAATAAATTTTAATATTAGATTTTATATCATCTTTCAGAAAAATATATTCTTTATAAATCTCTCTCATAATCTTTTCTCCCAAAAAGTTATAATGTAAATAATTATCGTTTTTTTTTACTAATTCACATATATTATATCCTTTTTTTGATATTTCATCAACGGGGTCAATACAACTTATATTTAATTTTGAACATATGTTTTTTAAATATTCAATTAATTTAAATCTTTTATTTATAGAATCACAATTATATCTATTATTTTTGAATAAAATATCTTTTGGAGGTTTAATATGTGTAACAATAATTATTTTTTTATCCTTTAATATATTTTTTATTTTAATTATATCTTTTTCAATTTCATCAAATTCCTGCTCTTTTTTTATTATTTTTTCTTTTATATCTTTTGAAAAACCTAAAATATCGGGGGTATCATATAATACATGATGAACATATAGATTTTTATATTTATATGTTTTCATTGAACTTATTTCAATTAAAAATATTTTTGTATTATTAATGTAACTTTTAAACTCATTGCTATATTCTAGATTTTTTTTACTAAACATCGGTTTTTGAAATACATATTTAGTATCATCATTTATTATATTATTACTTATCATATATTCTAGTAGAGTGATAATTTCTTTTGTAGAATGAAAATTTCCAATATTATTATTGATATAATTGTATTTATTATCTATAAAATTTTGACGACAACAACCTATTATTCCTAAACAATTAGAATTTATATCATGTTTTAGTGAAAAATTGTTTTCATGAATCATATATAGTAATTATATTTTTTTATTTATTTCATTCAAAATTAAATTTTTATTGTATAATAATTTTTCTTTAAAATTTTTATAATATAATTCAATATCTTCACCAGCAATCAAGTATTCTTTTAATAGAGTTTTATCTTCAATATATCCAGAAAGACCTGTATTAATACCTGGTTTTTCAACAAATTTTATAGCGTTATTTAAATTCATATAAAAAATAAAATCTCCTGCATGCGCTACACCGTTATTTCTATAAATAAGATTATAATTAATTTTACTAATATTTATATCTTTCCAAATTAAAACATCCGGTCTTATAAAAAAAATATATTCATATTTACATCTTTTTAATGCTAGATTTAATCCATTCTTCATAGATAATACATATGAATGTTGTCGAGATATATTTTTATAATTCTCAAAATTATAATCTATAGGATTGTAAATATTTATCATATTTTTAGTATTTTTTATAGTATTTTCATTATTTATATCAATTACCCAATTAGATAAATAATAGTCAAATGTGTGATTTTCATTTACATTCACTATATGCTTATCAAAAGAATATTTACATGGATAAATAAATTCACCATTATCATTATATTCTCTTTGTAAGAGATTTTTTTCACCTATATTTTTTTTTGTTTCTATTCCACCTATAGTTATTATAGCTATTCTCATTATATATAAGTTATATAATAAATATTTTTTTATATTATTAAATAAAAGAATGAAAATATGTTTATTAATTTGTGGTCAATTTAGAGATAAATCAAATATAAAATCATTAAATTCATTAATAACAAATGATATGGATGTTTTTATTTCATCATGGAATAAATATGGTAAAAGACATACAAAAAGTAAATTAACAAATATAGATGAAAGATTTTGTGATAATCAATCTACAATGTTAGAAGAAGATATAAATAAAATAAAAAATGTAGTTTCTATAAATATTGAAGAATTAGAAATTTATACAAAATATAATTTTATACATGAAAGTATAATAAAAAAATGCGGTAACAATCATTCTCCTATAGGCAGTATTTATAATATATATCATATAAATAAATGTTTAGATTTAATGAAATCATATCAAATAAAAACAAATATAAATTATGATTATATAATTAAAATTAGACCAGATTTAATTTTTGATAAATCATGTTTAGATAATTTAAATGTTCAAGATAAAATATATTTTTCTTCAAATACATCAAATGAATATGCTAAAAGTGATAAATTTTTCTTAGCTAAAAAAAATATTTTTGCTAATTTCATAGAAAAGATTAATGAGTATTCAAAATATATATGGAAAAATGATTTTACAAATATTAATGATGAAAAAATATATCCAATAGGAGAAAGATTATTTAATCAGATTATTAAATATTATAATTTAGATTATAATATTTTAAATGATAAAAGAACATATATATCAAATAGCAACTAATATTTTTCTAACTCCCTCTTTAATTATTTCATCTTTTAAAATTTTGTATTTTAAATTCATTATTCCACTGTTATCAATTAATTCTTGTTTTTTAATATTATCAATACTATCTATAAATCTTTTAGTCCAAATATCTGAAATTTTTTTTTTTTCACCAATATAACCATCAGCACAACTTTTATGAGAAAGTTCTTTAAATTCTTTATTATTATTTAAATAATTTATAGGAATATTTTTTATTTTTGCTCTGTGAAATAAGGCTCTATCTTCTATTCCCCAACCATAAATATAGTTAGGAAAACCATTTAATGATTTTATAGAATCCTTAGAAAATTTTGTAACTCCACCCAAAGATTGTTCATGTGGTTTCCATAAACAATATATGTCTTTTTCAGTATTATAGTGTTTAATAACATTATTATTTGGTATCTTATCTATATCATGAGTTATAAAATAGCTAGCTGTGTCTAAATATTCTTTGAAACCTATATTTAATAATTTTCCTCGATTAAATTCTTTATCCCTACTTTGTTCAATAATAATAATTGATGATTTTTCAACATTTTTAAGTAAAAATATTGAAACATTTTCTAAAAAATACTTTAGATGTGTTTCTCTATCGCGATATGGAATAATAATGATATTTTTTATAATAGTATCCATTTATGTAAATATAATTATAATTATATTTATATAATAATTTAATAATTTAATAAGTTATATAATAATTTAATAAGTTATATAAAATGGGTTTTCATATAAAATTAATCAATATTATTTATATAGATCTATAACTAATGACATTGGTCTATATGGATTTTTAACTCTTTCATCATGATCAGGTGTTCTTTTAACAAAACACTTTGAATAATCTATCTTATTTGTAACTGGATTATCATTTTCATCGTAATAATGTAAAAAATTTACTTTTTCTAAATTAAATTTTGATAAATTTATTAATTCTTTAACTTGTTCATATGTTGGAAACCATACATGCCCACCATTTATTACTTTTTTATTTATATTATCATAATTACCACCACCACCAGGGTCATGATATATCTTGTTATTTTTATCTTTTAAACTTCGATTTTTTAAAATATCACATTTATAATCAGGCATTGATAATCTAAAAAATCCTCCAGGTTTTATTACTCTATATATTTCATTAAATATGTTTGTCATATATTTAGGTTCTATATGTTCAAAAACATCTTCTGATTGATAAATATCAACAGAATTATCTAATAAATTCATTTTATTAATACAATTATGTCTAATGGTATAATGATTCTCAGTATCTAACGATAATCCTATAAAAGGAACATTTTTTCTTCTATTATTTTCTAAACCACCAGCATATAAATAAATATTTTTATTATTTTTAATATCTTCAAATTTTACCATTATATATTTATTATTTAAATACTTAATTAATATTTAAATTATTTTGCAATGATTTGATTAATTCATTGTTATATATTAATCCACCTGTTGGTTTATATGAAGTAATAGGTCGCGTTTCTGGTTTTTTATTGTTCATATTCATATTATCTCCTGTATTAAACATTAACATATCATTTTCTTCTTTTTCATCTTTAAAAGTAATAGCTCTATTATTTGAATTATTACTATTTCCTGACGATAACCCATTATTTCCAAAAAAGGAAGCATTACTATCTTTCTTCTCTCCAACAAGATTTCCATTACCATCAATCGATACACCAGTTTTCTTTTTTATTTCACTTCTTACATATCCAGGAACCCAATGTTCCCATGATATAAATAATAAATTAGGATGAGTATATCTTAATCTAAAACCATTATCCTGTAATTTATCCATCACATATGTAATACAATGAGCTACGTCATATCTAGGAACACCAATCATCATCTCTGGGATAACAAACCAACAATAATGCTCATTTAGTTGTTTCCGTGATGTAGTTTTTATTCTATTATGAATTCTATTTAAAATAGTATTGTAACTATTTGTAGTGTTAATATCATGTTGTTGCTTTCTCTCATATAATTCATCTAAATCTATTTTATCTACATAATTTTCAGGATCATCAACTGTAAATATTGTATTCATTAAATAAAAATTAGAAAAAAGTTATTAAAAATATACGTTAAATAATAGTAATAAAATGATTATTAAATATTTAGTAATTGGAGGAGGTGGTCCTAATGGTTTCATGTTTTTCGGTGCTATGAAATATTTAAAAGAAAAATTATTCTGGGATAATGATAATATAAAAAGTATTTATACAACATCCGCTGGTTCATTAATAGGAACTATATTATCTTTAAATTACAATTTAGATGATATAGAAGAATATATTTTAAAAAGACCATGGGATAAATTACAACCAATTGATCCAGAAAATATATTAAATATTTGGAGCGAGAAAGGAATATTTGATGAAAAATTTATTTATGATATATTAAATCCATTATTAAAATGCGTTTCATTAGATAGTAATATAAATTTAAAAGAATTTTATGAATTTAATAATATTGATTTACATATTTTTACTTCAAAAATAAAAAATGGTTATTTTGAAACGATTGATTTAAATCATAAAACACATCCAGAATTAGAATTATATAAAGCAATTACTATGTCATCTGCTTTTCCAATCGCATTTAAGCCAATTGAATATAATGAAGAATATTACATAGATGGTGGTTTATGTAATAATTTTCCTTTAAATTTTTGTTTAAATGAAACAGAATGTGACAAAGATGAAATATTAGCAATTAATTATAGTAAAAAGAGTGATGATGAAAATTATGTAATTAATAATAATACAAATGTTATTAATTATACAATGAAGATTATTTTTAATATGAAATATATGATATCAAATGAACATAATCAAGAAAAAATAAAAAATATTATAACAATGAAAAATGATTATGATGATTTTACTAATTGGAAAAATTCTTATAGTAATGAAGAACATCGAAAATATTTACTAGATAAAGGCAAAGAATATGCTATTAATTTTTTAGAATCTTTTGAAAATAATAATAATGACAATGATATTAATAATGAAAAAAATAGTGATAATAATAAAGAGTGAATTATTTATAGAACTTCATTAAGAAATTGCATTAATGTTTCTACATTAGGCCGTGCATCATAATCATAGACAGTTCCATCTTCTGTAACTAATTTAATAGTAGGATATCCTTCTATTTTAAATTTATCAGCAGTTTCACTATCAGTTTCGCAATCTACTTCTCTCACAATTACTCTATTATTATTAAAAGTTTTATTTTCTATTTTACTTTTAAATTCATTAATAACAGGTCTTGCTTTTTTACAATAAGGGCACCAGTTTGTATAAAAATAATATAAAGTAGCTACTTTTGGCTCTCTATTTTGATCTTGATCTTCAGGAACAAATTCTCTATTTTCAACAAATTGTTTATTTAATCCAGGTTTTATATTATTAAAATAAACATAAACCGCTATAGAAATAAAGAATAATGCTATTAAAATTAATCCTATTATGAATTTTCTCTCATAAATAAAATCTATAAGTTCTCCTAACATATATATTATAATAATATAAAGTTAAAATAGTGTATAACGAATAATATGATTTATAGAGATAGTTCTGGAAATCTACATATTATTAATATTAATGATTTCAAGAATGATAAATTATTTTATGAATATTTAATGAAAATCAAAGAATAATTATAATACTATTATTGGTAATAATAATATTATTATAATATTATATGAATAAAAGTAGAAAAAAAAATCCTAAAATTAAAAAAAGAGTTTTTACAAAAAAACAATATAATAGTGGTGATGGTATGTTAACTAGTGTTTGGGGACCAAGTATGTGGCATTATTTACATACTATGAGTTTTAATTATCCTGTAGAACCCAGTAAAGAAAATAAACATTATTATAAAGAATTTGTTAAAAACTTACAATATACATTACCATGTAAATATTGTAGAATAAATTTAAAAAATAATTTTAAAGCTCATCCTATAAAAGAATGTCATATGAAAGATAGAGAATCATTTTCAAGATATGTATATGAATTACATGAATTAGTTAATAAAATGTTGAATAAAAAATCTGGATTAAAATATTGTGATGTGAGAGAAAGATATGAACACTTTAGAGCAAGATGTAGTAATGAAAAGCCAAAAATATTTAAATTTAATAAAACAAAAAAGAAAGAAAAAGGATGCACAGAACCATTATATGGAAAAAAAGCAAAATGTATAATTAAAATAGTTCCTCATGAAAAAAAATGTAAAACTTTAGAAATTGATAATAAATGCTTGAAAAGAAAAATTTAATATTATTTTATATATATAATAATGGCTGTT
>Ga0181400_1001355_pt1 | contig 10148 bp, 15 predicted proteins | sample 23SPOviralmetaG_FD_130129 | JGI IMG/M metagenome (GOLD analysis project Ga0181400, IMG submission 130129) | Marine viral communities from the oligotrophic San Pedro Time Series (SPOT) site, San Pedro Channel, CA, USA - 23 SPOT_SRF_2011-06-22 | ecosystem: Environmental > Aquatic > Marine > Strait... | reverse complement strand
TGAGAAGATGTGAGTCTCACTTGTTTGCGACCACTCTTTGTACTACGCGTTGCAGAGGCAACGTTCTGTGTAGGTTTAGTAGTCTGTTTTTCTTCTACTGGTTTATCAAATTTATGAGGGAATTCAAGTCTTATTCTTTTATCAACTTCCTCATAATATTCGTCAGACTGAGGATCCATACCTTCTTCTTCGGTAAGTTTCCTATGTAGATCGAATGCTGTGTAAGTCATGGCATTATCCTTGCCAAACCACTCATTTTTTTCTGCCCAAGCTTCCGCTTTAGGATCTCTAGCAGGTGTTTGTTGTATTGGTTGTTGTGCTGGTTGAACTGGTTGTTCTTTAGCAGCAGTCTCTTGCATTTGATGCTGAGTCTTTAATTCTGCTAATTTACCTTGTTCATAACCTAGTTGAGATATAGCAGTTAATGCTTCTACTTCAGCTTTAGCATCCTCATTTTGTCTAGCTGCTGCAAGTTTTGCTTGCGCTGCTGCAATAGAAGATGAAATTCTGCCTTCCATTTCTGTGGCATAATTTTTATCTAAAGATGTGGCAGTTGCTTCGTACTTGTCTCTTTCTTGTTTTATACTTTGAGCATATCGTAAAGCTTCCTCTTTTTGTCTTTCAGCTTCACGCATTTTCTTAGTAAGTTTAGCTATTCTTTTCTTAACTCCTTCAGAATACTCTTCAACTTCTTTAGTGTTATCTGGTTGTTTATCACTTTTTGCTTCGTCAGCTTTCTGTGTAACCTCACCGCCTTCGTTCTTTTCATCTCGAACATCAGACTGCTCAACAGGTTTCTCAGATGTGTCAGCGGGCTGATCATCGTACGTAACATTTGGTTCATTTGATTTTTCCTCTTTTTCAAAAGTTTTTTCTGCTTCTTTTTCTACTTCTGGTAAGTCTACTCTTGCACCCGGTCCGGATGTATCTAAATCGACCATTGGCTCATTAGATTTTGTTTCTTCTTTGTCTGGCATAGTTTCTCCTATGATTGTTAAAATTCGTGGAATATATCTTCAGGGTTTTCCACGGTCGCTAAAACTTCATCATCATTGAGAAGTCTTATCTCACCCCCATCTATTTTAATTCGTGATCCGGCGTATCTTGCAAATACAATCCAATCACCTTTCTTGCACCAAGGACCTTCTGGGTATCTTTCTTTGTCATAGCAGTGCGGGCCCATGGATAATACTAAACCACAAGTTGATGCTACTTGCGATCTTTCTACTGTGTCGTCTGCTAAAATTATTCCACCTTTAGTTTTTTCTTTTTGTTTAAAAGGTAAAACTAAAATTCTCCAACCTGTTGGATTTGGTAGTTTTGAAGATTCGTTAATTTCTTTTTTCTTAGTTGGTTTTACACCTACTAGATCTTTATTTGGTAACTCAATTGTTGGTTTTTGAGTTGATGTCGATGACTGTTCCTTCATTTTCTTTTTGCTCCTTTTTATTTAGCAGGCTGGATATTTCCTGACTTAAATACTGATATGTTCGTATCTGTCCTAACATATACTGGTATTTTTCCATGTTGTCAACACCACCAGATGCCATTGCAGAGACAACATCATCATGTCTCATTTTAATTATTTTTCTTATTTTTTCTATAAAAGTTAGTTCGTCCATTATTTCTTTTTCCTTTTCTTTGGTTTACTTATTTTACTACCATATTTTTTAGTCCATTTTTTTGCTACGGCAGGTTCGTTTTTGTATAGATAACGTCTTTGTTTTTCAGATTTAAAGGGCACTTCTCTCTCCTCTATAATCTTTAATTGCTTCTAATTTTTCTTGAGCATCAGCAATCTTTTGAAACAATTTATCTATTTCGTCTATGTGTTGTGGGTGTTCTCCAATGCCTACAGAATTTTCTAAATATATTTTAATAGTAGCATCAGCTTCTGAAATTTGTGCTGTGTATCTATCTTCTAAAGCATCCAGTATTGCATTTTTCATTTAACATTTCCATCTTCTACGTGCCTGTCTTAGTCTAGAATTAGGATCTTTTGCAGCCTTTGGAAATTGTTTCATTTGGCCTGCGCTTCTTGCACAGTACGACTTACGTCGGTTTGCAGCTTTAGATCCTGGTTTTACTTTTCCAGTCACGGCTGTTTTTAATTTTGAACCGGGATTTTTTCTTCTATAGGCAGCGACACCGGCTCGTGTCATACCTGCTCCAGACTTCGTAGATCTGAAGTTTTTTTTATTTCTTGCAGGCATGTTATCTGCTTTTCTCATGCCTACTTTTTCTTTCTAGGTTTCTTTGCAGTTTTTGCTGCTCTCTTAAAGTTAGCAGCAGTTGGTGCTCCTTTAGCTCCAGGTTTTCTCATCTTCTCACCTGAGCCAGCAGCGATTCTTTTTTTCTTTGCATGAATGTTTGCGTATAATCCACGTTTAGCCATTATTTTACCTTCCTTCCTTTTTTGTAACCCATTCGTTTTGCAACTTGTGGTGCTACCTTTTTAAGTTTTCTTATTCCTTTGCCTTTTTTACCGGCAGGTATTGGTTTCTTCATACTTCTCCTTTATTAGTTTTCGTTAATTACTAATTTGCAATCAAGACAATATTTTACTTTTTTAGAAATATTGTTTCCGTGAGCGCAAATAATTTTAGAACCAAAAATTTTCTGTAATAATTTTTTAATCATTATTTATTAATTTTACCAGATTTTTTAGCTTTAGAACCAAATTTACCATAAGACTCATTAGCTGATGCTCTTAATTGTTTTTTAGTTCTTTTCTTTTTAATTCTCATTGCAATAGACTCGTCTTTTCTATCTTTGTAGCCTTGTTTCTTTTTTTTAACTCTTCCACCTTTTTTATACATAGCTCCGCCTTCCATGCCCATGTCTGATGGGTAATAACCAGATGCCATATCTTTTCGCATCATTCCACCACCCATTTTTTTTGCTCTTCCGCCGTTTGCTAGTTTTTGTCTATTTGGATTTGTTTGTGTATTATAATTTCTATTTGACATTATTTTTTCCCCTTTTTCATTGCTCTTCCAAAACCACGTTTAGCTTTGCCACAACCTACACGACCACCTTTAGCCATATAATCTTCTATTCTAGAATAATCTCCAGCTGGAAATGTCATGGGTCTTCTTGGTGTATAATTTGGTCCATCACTAAATGGGCCATAGTTTCTCATATCAGATTTAGCTCCACCTTCTTCGGCAAGATACATATTATTTTGTTTTCTTCTTCCCAAAGCAGTAGCTCCTAAAGCAAGTGCTGCTAAAGGTGCGACTTTTTTTAAAATTTTTTTTAACTTACTTTTTTTCTTAGCCATTTTAACTCCTATTTTTTTCCATTTCTGAAAATCTGTGTACCCTTTATACCAAAAATACTACCAACTACAAGTATCCATAACGAAGAAAACCAGGTCGGTAATGCTGCAAAATGATCAAAGAATATTTTAACTTTATCTAAGGCTACCGGATCGTCGCTGAAAACCCCCCAAGCGAGCACAATTATGGGCGCCGAAAGTATCACCAAAACGAATTCGTCCTTGTAATCGTTTTGACGGGCTTCTAGAAGTTTACCTTGGTAAGCTTCCTCACCTCGCGCTTGTCGCTCTGCATGCAATAGCTGTGCATCAGACATTGCAACTTTCGCTTTCTGCTTGTTAGCGTATATTTTACTTCCAGCAGAAACGGCTAATTTAATTGCCGATAACCACATAGACTAATACCACTTAACAGTAGATTTTTTAGAAGCTAGCATTCTTTTTTGGCCACCAACTTTGTTTACTGTTGGTTCACCTAAAGGAATTGTAACTTCAACTTCTGCCGCATAACCATCCTGATTAATTTGTAGAGTGTTGTTAGCATCTGCTTTTGGTGTATCAGACACAACTTCTCCAACATAATTTGGATTGTTTTTTGTGTAAAAAGTTTTTTCTTTTTTCATAGTTTTCTCCTATTAGTTTCTTATACTATCTTTTAGGACCTTTCAAGATCCTAACATCTGTTTGTTTCATCATGTCATTGACCATTTTTGCGTCAATTCCCATTTGTGTTTTTTCTAGCGATGTATCAGCTCTTAATTCAGCTAATTCTTCGTTTTGTTGCAGCTTTTCGTCAAACTGTTGTTGACCCATTAATTGTTTAGATTTATCTAAATTAATCTTTTCTTGGTCTTGTTCACGTTTAACATTGTCGTCCATAGCTCTCAAATCAAGTTCTCTTGCTTTTAATTTAGCAATTGGGTCGCCATTGTACTCACCCATAATTTTATTCTCTTCATTTTTAAATTCTTCAGTCATTTCTGCAATTAATTTAGCTTTTCTAGACTCTAAACTAATAGACATAGACATAATTTGTTGTTGATATTGCGGATCTTGTTGTAACATTGGATTTTGTTGTGCCATTTGTTGCATTTGCATTAATTTTGCAATTTCTTCTCTAAATTCTATCTCTAATTGCTCTTGTGCCATCAAAGAAATGTGTTCAAAAATGTTTTTTTCTAATGCAGCCATAACTGGAGGTGCATTTCTAGCAATATTTGTTGCCATAAAGTTTAAATGGGTTGTAATGTGTGCTTGATGGTCTTGTCCTTTGAAAGCTTGGAAAGGTTTTCCGCTCATTGCAAGAATATTTTCTGCTGCCGGGTCCATTGGGGCTGGTTGTGCAGGCGGTGGAAGTATTTTATCAATATTTTTTACACCAATTGCTGTATACATTGCGTGAAATGCTTCATACAAGTTATGCATTTGTGGATTTGACATTGCAAGTTGTAATTCTGTTTGTGCTAAACTAATTCTTTGTGATTGAGAAAATATATTTGGATCTGCAACAGGAATAATGTCTATCTTGTCATCAAAATCTGCAACTTTTATATTTCTTTGTCCACCAACTACATCGTATGGATACTCTGCTGGTAAATAAGTTTTATAAACACCAGCTAATAAACTAAATTCATTTTTCATCGCCACATACAGTCTTTTATGTATGGCTGACATGACTCTGGAACCACGTTCTAAGAGAGCTATGGTCGTCCCAACAGCTGCTTGTTGGTTGCCGTCTCCGACCTGCATGTCAGCGATGGCGGCAAACCGTTGCCCTGCCTGTACCACTATTCCCATCAACTGTAATAAAGTTGGTGAAGGTTCTTTAAATGGTAATGGCATAAATGCATCTTTAATACTTCCTCCAGGTGCATCTACATCTCTGAATTCTCCAGGTTGAATTGCCTGCGCTTCGTCTCTTACTCGTATTCCTCGTTGTTTAAATCCTGCTGGTAAATTACTTAATGTACCTGCATCTAATAATTGTCTTAGTGCAGTAGTTGCCGTTCTAGACAATCCACCGATCATATGAATTAAACCAAAACCATAAAAGCCCATTCCAGGTAAAAATTTAAAATGTACAAAATAATCTATTTTAAGTTTTTGTGGATCGTCTGCTTGATAGTTTCTTCTAATTGATAATATTTGTCTGCTTCCCATTTCAAGAGTTACAATGTACGGAAGTTTAATTCCTGTCATTTCTCCTGCTGAGTCTTTATCTTCAAAACCTTCTAAATCTAAGTCGGTATGAATTTCTAAAATAGTAAAGATATCTTCGTCTCTAGTTTTTTTAATTCCTTCAAGTTCTCTTTCTTTTTTTTCTACTTCTGTTTCTTGATTATAACCAGGTGTTAGTTCTACATCTTGATAAAAACCTGAAACTTGTTTTTTTCTTAATTCATTTTCGGACATTTTAATTACATGAACAACAGACTCTGCATCTTCTAAAGATGTTGCAGTGTAAGGTACAACTAAATCATCAGCCGGTACAAACTTAGACACGGCTCTGCCAAGTAGTTCATCGTAATAAACTTTCTTGAACGCAGAGCCGGCAAGAGGGAGATAAAAAAGCATTTGGTCGAACTCGGGTTCGTACTCCTTCATCACATCCATGAGCTGATAGTTCATGAATTCTTTAACTCGGTTTGATTGCTCTTCTCTGGCTCTATCTGCAAGTCCAATTATTTGTGTATGTACTGGACCTGTAGCCGGTAGTAATTCTTTGTAAGCTTGTGCTTGAAATTGTGTAACTGCTTCAGCAAGCACTGGGTGAGTTGCACCACTTGCTCCTTGAAACGGTTGTGTTGGATTTTCGTATTTAAAACCTAAAAGGTCTAGACCTTTTGTGTAACTATCTTCCCAATCTTTTCTAGAAGATTTGTATTGTTCATAATTTGCTGAAAGATCAGATCCTAGTTTACCTAAAATATCTTCAGGCAATAATTCTGCTAAGTTATCAAAATGTGATTCTGTTCCAGGTTGGTTAACTGCTTCAGGATCAAAATTAATTGTTGCACTACCATCTTCTTCTGTAGTTACTTGTACATCATCAGGGCCAACTTGTTCCTCAGTTGTTTGTGATTTTTCAACTGCGATTTCTTCTTCGCTAGGTACTTTAATTTCAGTCTCTACGTTTGGTAGGGCTTTGTCTATATCTGCCATTTATATTCTCCGAGTTCTTAATTGTTGTAGCTTGTTTTAACGGAACATTCAACCCTTGTGAGTCTGGTCCTTTAAGTGGTGGGATTTCTTTCCACTTCACGTGTTGCATATTTATCACAAGTGTTTTATTCTTCACTAAAAAACCCCCGTTTGTTTCTGTAATCATCAAAAGTTTCATAACCACTAATACCTAGTGATAATGCTAATCCAGGTAAACCAAATCTACGTGAAACAGTTTTTAATGTACTAGGACTAATTCCAAGTCTCATTGTTTTTGCAATTTGAGGACTTAATCCTGTGCTTACTAATTTATCTGTATAAGGAAGAAAAGAAGCACCTAAATAATTAAGTGGGTCAGTTGCAATTTCTCCTAATGAGTCTCCTTCTGCTATTTGTCCACCAACAAATAATGGTTCGGTTGCAAGTAAACCTAATGGTGTTCCAAGAGTTCCTAAACCTCTTCCTAAACTTTTTAAACCTGTCATAGTTACACCAGATTTTTTTGCACCTAAAGCTTTGTCTCTAAAAGCTTTTAACGACGAAGGTGCTGTTACTGCTGTACCTGCTACAGCTCCAGCTCCTAGTGCTGGTAATTGAGCATCTACTATTGCAGAACTTTCTTGTGGTGTATCATCAATTGGACTTGTTATCATATCGATTAACATATTTTTTTGTTGGTCTTCGTTAGATAAATAAGTTGTTGGGTCATCGTTCATAAATGTTTTAACAGCACCGGCTCCGACAGCACCGACCGCGGCCAAGGCACCAAACCTACCACCACGTTTTGCAATGTTAAGAAAAGATGTTGAAGCATTTTTTAATTTGGTCATTGCAGGACTAGAAGAGTCTGCCTGTTCAAAAACTTGTGCAGCTTTAACTGGATCATTATCAATTGCTGCAGCACAGTCTCCCGGTAAACCTCCACGAGAAAGTAAACTACAAACTGCTAGTTGTTCTTTTTTAGTTAACTTATTTGCAGCCTTAAAAACATTTTTTCTATTTTCTTCAAACATTTTTATTTTTAATTGTGCATCAAAATCATTTGGATCTGCTTTCTTAATATAATCTACAATTTGTCTCTCGGTCATTCCTGGAAATTCATCGAACATGTCAACTGCTAAACGACCACCACCAAATGAAGATGTTTTTTTAGTTACTGGATCCATAAAAGTAAATTGTTTAAAGCCTTGTGACTGACCCGCAAGTTTTGCACCTTTAATATTTATATCTTCTAATTGTTTAACAAGGTCTTTTGGATTTTCGTTTAATAGTCTGTCTCTTTTTTTATAAAGAGCTCTCATTTTTAAATCTATACCACCTTTATCTCCAAGTTTATAATTTATAGAAGCAGGTGCATAACCTATATTAGAACCTGTAATATACTGTGAAAATATATCGTCCATGTGAGATAAATTTGTTTTTTTAGTTCCTTGAAACGGTCCTTCTTTTACACCACCAAATTTTTTTAATGCTTTATTTCTTTTTTTACTTTCAAAAGATTTACCTTTAAAAAACTTTGCTTTTGCTTCTGGTGTTCCAGATCCTGCAATCACTTGAGCTTTTTGAATTTTATCTACTTCTTCTGGAATTTCTAATTTACTTATGTCAAAGAACATTTTACCTTTAACTGTTGTTTTAGGAAAACCAAATTTGTCGGCAAAGCTTGATGCTTGTCTACCTTCACTAACAAAAATATTTTTATTTCTTGATGCGGTAAACATATCTTCAGCTGTTACAAAACCTTTTGGAGGTTTAAGATCCATATTACGTGCACCACCAGATCTTGTTCTATTTTCAAAAATAGTGTTTAGTTCTTCTTTGGTCCCAAAATAAACTTTTCTAAATTTTGAACTTCCTAAACGTAAATTATATAGATTATCTTCATTAAAAAGTTTAAAAAGTCTAGGATTTGATCTAACTTGTTTGCTAATATTTTTTACTTTAGTAACTACTTGATCAGCCATTAGACCTCCAAGATCTTAGCTAGTCCACCTCTGGCAAAATCCATACCTAATCTTTTTTTAATTTCTATTATTCCATCAGGAAATTGATCTGGATTTTTTAAGACTTGGTTTAGCATTTTAAAATATTCTGTTTTCTCAGGACCAACCATAGTTCTGTCCATTGCAAGTTCTCTAAATAATCTTGAAATATCTTCTGCTTCAATACCATACTCACGGAGTGCTCCGTAACCCATTTGTGTTCCTTCGTCGACAGACTTATTTATGTTTGCAAGTTTTTTTGAAAGACCAAAAGCTTTACCAGCAAGTTTTCCAAATCTTAACCCTACACGTCCACCGTCTGCCATCTCATCTACAAACTTTGCAGTCATTCTATCAAACTTTGGATTGTCAGGTTTTAATCCTGCAGAGTCTGTTACATTTTCTAAAACTCTTTTAGTAAAAATTAAAATTTCTTCATTAGATGCATTAGTAGGTAATGCTTCTGCAATTCTTGGGCCAAAGTATTTTTCAACAAGTAAGATTGGATCTCCACCAATTCCTCCACCGCCTTCAGTAATATATTTTACATCTTCTGCGGATATAATATTGTTTAAATTTGTTTTACCAAATGCAGCTGTGCCTACATCCATTTCATCTTTTTTTAATGCCTCTACTAAAAATTCTCTAGCTGCTGTACGTTTACTTGGTACATCACCTCTATTAGTAACTATGTTTTCAAACTGTCTACCTAATCCAGCTTCTTGTGCTTCTAAATTTCTAATTGTTGTTTCAGCATCTTGAACTGGTGCTGCAATATCATTTGGTCCACCACGTGAACCCGGTGGTGGTAGATCATCTGTTCGTAAAAATCTATTTTTATTAGGATCGTTTAAACCTATTTTTTCAGCCATAACTGCTAATTCATCATCTGTCTTTTGCATTCTTAAAGCACCTAAACCTTCTGCATCTAAGTTCCTGGTCCCTGTTGCCATGTCCGTGATGTTTGTAACAGGTGCTGGCATATAAAACTCTTTCATCTTGTTAAGATTAGTTAAGAGATTGTTTGCTTGAATATCGTTTAGTTTATCGCCAACCGCGAAACCGACAGCGTTCTTTGCTTCATCGATTGCTTTACTTTGAGATAAGACTCCTAGAGCCTCGGTATTTAAATTTCTGTCTAAGAATGGTTCGACGTTGTCCCCTATACCTAAGAAACTAACATTGGTTCGGGAACCAAGGACATCGGATACATTTCCACCTAATTCTCTGAATGTTTTTATTATTAGATCAATAGTTTGTCTTTTAGCCATAATACTTTACGTGTCCCCGTACAATAGGTTCTTCTTGATAATCTTCAGGATGTCGAACCAAACCACCCTGTCTAATTCTCATAATGGCTTGTGTCGTACTATCCACATAGTCATCATATTCTCCAAATGGGAAAGAGGCACATTCCTCAATGACCTCCTGTGCAAAATGCTCGTGCATAGGCGCCCATATTTTGCCACTTTCAAAAAGCGGTGCAACGGAGTTTAATCTTGTATGCTTATCATTTCCTTTTGACGGTGTAAAGTTAATAACCGGTATATCCATTTGCCTTAACTCGTGAGTCAGAGGCAGTCCTGTGGCTTTAGCCTCAATAATTACCATGTCAGGTTTCCAATCTCTATACTCTTCTAGTGCTACACGCCGGAGTTCTGGAAAGTCGTATCTATCTTTAAATGCATTAAGTAAGATTATGCTTTGTCCATCGGCCTCGGTTG
>Ga0181400_1001354_pt1 | contig 10150 bp, 13 predicted proteins | sample 23SPOviralmetaG_FD_130129 | JGI IMG/M metagenome (GOLD analysis project Ga0181400, IMG submission 130129) | Marine viral communities from the oligotrophic San Pedro Time Series (SPOT) site, San Pedro Channel, CA, USA - 23 SPOT_SRF_2011-06-22 | ecosystem: Environmental > Aquatic > Marine > Strait... | reverse complement strand
CTTATTACTATCCACCCACACGGCCTACGCTAATAAAATTGAAGTGAAATTCTGCAGAATGTGATTAGATAAATTAAAAAAGCCCTGCCTCATGGTGGGGCCGGCCCACGTAAGAAAGATTTAAAAATGGCCTACCTACCTAACGACTGCTTTCATGAAATCATGGGCTTCCTATTATTTAAAAAAGATGAAAGGCGCACACCGCCCCACGCGGCGGCCATGAATGAATTAAAAGAATATATTACGCGCCGTGTAACTAACGGCGCTATTGATATTGAAATATGGCTGCCCTACGGTGAAACGCGCACCACATGCGCTGAAAGCGGCTACGCCCTTGATGGGGCGGCCGGTAGCGCTGAAACCGGCTATGGGTGGGAAAGCCTGAATGAGGCCAACCCTTACCTGGCTGAAAGGCTATTCGTTAATATTATCAAATCACTATTTAATAAAACTACGCGCGCGCGTATGATAATGGCTTATGAGGACTGGCGCGCGGCCGCATTTGATCCTGATAGTGATATGGGTATTGATATGGCCCAGGCGCCGGTGAATATTGATAATGATTAAAATAAAATTGATATGGAAAATATGTAACTAATGATTAATATATAAATTAAAAAATCCCTACCATATAGGTGGGGCCGGCCCACGTAAGAAAGATTTAATCATGACGACTTACAACAACCTACCTATCGAGCTTACCGCTAATATCTTTACCTACCTACGCCATGAGCGCCGTAAGCCGCCTCATGTTAAGGTTCTTCATGAATTGATTGAATTGATTAACGCCGATATAATTTATGAGGGTGATAGTATCATGTGCCGGAGAATATATGATAATTACGTCGGTATGAAGGGCCAGGGGCCAGGTGATGAATACGAGGAACCATTCGAGGACGAGGACGATATTAATAATGCGTGGGATTTATGGTATGGGGACCGACGAGCGCGGCACCGCTTACTAGTAAGGCGGCTATATGTTAATATGATTGAGGCGCGGACCAACGAGCAATCACTCGCCGCTATGCTCGAAGCAGGATATGAAGGTTTCGGTAATACCATCGCTATTAATGAGTGGGTCTTAAAATAAAATTGATATGGAAAATATGTAACTAATGATTAATATATAAATTAAAAAAGCCCTACCATATAGGTAGGGCCGGCTCACGTAAGAACGAGTTAAAACATGGCCACTTATAATCACCTACCTACCGAGCTTACCGCCATCATATTCTCATACCTACGCCAGGAGCGCCGTCAGCCGTGCCACTGCCAGGCTATTAAGGGTATGGTACGCGAGATAGATGATAGTATTATTATGGGTGATTATGAAGGTAGGGTAAGGGTCCCATATACGGTATATGAGGCACTGGGTAATTTTATTGACTATGAACAAGCGATTTTGGTTATGTCGGTAGAGGAACAGTGTCAAATTTCACCATTTGATAGGTCGGATAGAAAGTGGTTTAAATGGTGGAATAATATGCGTAAGTGGCGTCTTATTGCTTTATGGTATATTAATATTGTATCGGCGCGTTTAAATGAAGAAGATTACAGGCGCATTCTCGATGCTTACGTCGATGAAGGTGATAATGGTGTAGATGATTATATATGTGACGGCGACCTGTCAGTAGAGATTAGTGAGTGGGTAATAAAATAAAATCACTTACATATATTATTAATCACGAATAAATTATGGGCGGTCACCGCATTAGTCAATTTTTTTATTAATTCTTCGTAGCCTTCCTTATGCTCCTCATACTCAAAAAAATTAAACTCTTCTACCTTATTCGTGAAATAAATAAAATCATCATAAAATACTTTTGTATCATGGTCGGTCCCACTATGCGACACGACCTCACAGCCTGCCGATAGGGCGTTGTTGATCCTGTGGGTTTCTAATGCGCCGTCATGATAATATGGTAGGTTCAATACATATTTAGAGTTACATAATACCGACTTCATATCAGATGGCGATGTAAGTTTCCAGTCAAATATAAACTTTATATTTTTATCAGGGTACCTCTCGATAAGCCGGTCGCGTACCTTCGCGCGTTCTTCGTTCTCTGTTCCTATAAATAAAATATCAATCTCACGAACCTTTGTAACCTCAGGCGCTTTTATAAACTCAAAAAAGAAATGACTAAAAGCATTGACGCCCAGGTTCCTCTTCATGTAATCAGTTGAGGCTTGTGAGTAATCAAATACTGGGTTAGATTTTAGTAATGATAGATAATATTTATCCCTCATAAATCGTGATGATGGCGCCTCGCTATTATAAATGATGTAACCTACCTTCACGCTGGATTGTATATCCGTGAGCTTGGCTGCGCACTCATGAGCGCCATACACGATATATATGTCACCTTCTTTGGGCTCGAGTACACCCTTGACTACTTCTATGTTAAACTTTTGTGATAATACATAAGCCGGCTCGTTAAAAATTGGGTGACAGCATAATATTTTTAGTTTCTCCATGTTATATAATAGTTACATATATTATATAATTTATCAACGAATAGTTTATTTCCCTCGCTTACGGCTCTCGGCCTGTCTAATATTATTAAATGAGTTCAGTTGTAAACCTTCTCGTTGTGCGAGTTCCTCCAGTGATAATTGTAGACCTCTCGGCAGCTGTCTATTTTCACTCCATGCTGTGTACACTCGGTCCCTTACCGCTTGTGAATATGTAGTCCGTGCTTTTTTCTCCGTTGTGGGCGGAGGCGATGGCGATGCCGGAGGTGTTCCAGGCTCGGCGGCCATGCTGGCCTCTCTTACAGAGGGTGACCGGCCTCGTGGTACTGGCGGCGGAACTATTGTTACAGGGCTCTCGCTACGGTCAACCACAGGCGCTTCCGGTTTATTAGTAGAGAGTGAATGTATAGATTTTTCTAACACCTTCAATTGGGAGCCTGCGAGTGCCCTATATTGGTCGAAGCCTTGGGTCATGGCTTCATTTTGTAACGACTGCTGCTCTATGACACTGCCCATGATAAACTTTAATTGTCCACGTGATACTGGCTGGTCATCAGGAATTAGTGGCCGTTCAATCTGTCCTATTTCTCCTAATACAGCGTTGTTCCGTTGTGGCCCAGCTTGTAACATCGCTACGGTCTGTCTTAATTCTTGTGATTGTTGTAATACGTCTTGGGTTACAGAAGGTGGCTGGACTACCTGTGCCAGTCCTCCGCCACCGCCACCGAATGAAAAAGGGGCTTCCTTTTTCTTCGCTGGGGCTCTCCGTCTGCGCCTCGGTGCGGCTCCTCCTGCGTTGACAACCACTTTCACATTTTGAACCTGCGACATACCACTGGTCTTTTTAGGCGGCGCCTTCTTTTTCTTCTTACGCTTCTGTAACGGCATATATATATATACGTCACATAATTATTCCTTTGGTGATATTTCCAGTTCGTTAAAACATTTAAAATATCTATATTTAGATGTCTTTTTTAGTGACATATCCACGAATAAAAACGAGTAGCGGTCCCTCTCGGCTTCCTTCTCATAAACATAATCAAAGATACTCTCCGTTTCATTTTTCTTAAATGGGAATAATTCCATCATGATACTCTCGCGCTCCGGCATATTTTTTGGTCTAAAAAATGCGGCGTGGCTTAAATTATTCCTAATACCGGTCGGCAAGTCTTTCCATTTTTGTATGATAAAAATAACCGATAAAAATAAATGACGCCTATTCTGACATAACTGGACGAGCTTCTTTTCTATGGCCTGCGACTTACGTAGCTGGCTCCCCACATCGTCCAGTATCAATACCGAGTGCTCATCTTCGTCTCGGTTCTTATCGAATGTATCACTCAGCTCCGCCAGCGTTTCTAATTTTAATTCGCGGTGTATCTGATCCTGTGGGAGCTTGGCGAACTCGTCCTTCTTCATGGACTTATTACCCAGCGTTGGACTTACAATATAGATATGGTCGAACACACCACGATACGACTGGCGCTTACCTTTCTTTTTTCTTTTAGTCATAATCGAGTACATAAGCGTGGTTTTCCCACTTCCGCTGCTTCCGGCAATCGCCATGTTAAATCCACTGTAATTAGGTAACGGCGACGGCAGGTCCTTATGTAATTGCTGGTCTAAATTATTAGCCGTATTACCGATGTCAATGTCCTTACAAATGTGCTCGGTAATGTTCATATACTATACCGTCATATTATTCTTTAATCATCTCTACATATTCGTTCATTTTAGGTGTGGCCTCACCGATATTGTTGTGGAAAGTCTCCCAGTCTTCATCATCGACCCATGCCCTCATGACCACACGATATTTACCCTCCGTTGACACGAATGTAACTATTCCGTCACCCTCTCTTACATAATTAAATGATGTTTCGGCCATAAATGAAAATGTATTATGTAACGTCCTATAAAAATTAGGCATTTATATATTGGTCATATATTTTTAATCACGGCGCTGACGCTTTGTTGGGACGTCCGCTTCATCAGGCTCGAAGTCATCATCGCTGCTCTCCTCCTCCTCGTCAGTCTCCTCCTCCTCCTCCTCCTCCTCGTCGGCACTTTCGTATCCTACATGCTCCATGAAAGTATAAAATGCCGCATCGTCCATGTATACTGACGCCTCTAATACTTTCCGTTTATGGACCGCTGTGAAATGAACCACCGAGGCGCAGTCCCTCCACCACTCGAATGCGTCTACGCCGTCGGATTTAAACTCGTTATAAAGTGAAAGGGCGATGTGAAATTGTACGACGTCCATTATACTATTACCTAATATTTTAAATCTCGTCAAAGTACCCATCAGGCGCATCCTCCCCTTTATCCTCCTCGGCTTCACTCTCCTCCTCGCGATGCGACTGGATCCACTTGCGGTCGTACACGTGTTTATAAACGTTCACAGGAACAAATGTAATGTTTTTACTTTGGGCGGTTCGTGTCTTATACACCGGCATTTCTAAATCGTTCATGACCCTTGATACAAATGACCGCGATGATATGGCCTTCGTATCATCTTTTAAAAATCGGTTGACCTTACAAAATTGTTCGTATATTCTAAACAACTCGCCTATGGAAATAGACACCTCATCAGTTCCATGGTGGCACTCGTAATTCTCCCACAGCTCATTATCGTGGAAATGCTCGAAAAATAAGGCCTCCACAGGCGAGTATAATGCGCACATGTCCTTATATGCTTGGGTGATTGGCCGCCCCTTAATCCAGTTCATATTATCGACATCGAGCTTCATAAAAAACTGGTACAGAGCACTCATGACCTTCGGCTTGCGCAGATGCGCATATAATCCAGTCCAGTATTTACTGCTTTTAGACAGATAAGCGTCCGTCGTCTGAAACACCACGTAGCGCCGGTCAACACTCTTCGTATCAATCGGAATTGGATTTGACTTATTGGTGGTGATAATCGTGCGAGCATGATTTTTAATAATGACCGGTCGCATATACTTCGCGTTCATCGTCAATGTATCCTCCGTAATAAATGACTTCATCTTGCCCTCAAACTCGAACGTATCCTTGCCCTCTGCCTCATTTAGATTGACCAGTAGCTTGCGATAATAGCCCTCGGCGTACTCACCGAAAAAATCAGACGGTCGCGACGATGTGATGTAATGCTTGCCGTCTAACATGTTTCCTATTGCGTCCAGCACCATATTCTTTCCGGTGCCCTGCTTACCTTTAAATATGATGGCGATAGGCGGCCGTCTGTCCGGATATTGGAATATCTGCGCGATATATTTATTGAAGTACATCGCATGCTCATCATTACCGCCACATAATTCTTGGACTAAATCTAAATATGGCGTGATTAATTTTAAGCGAGCTTTATCGGTCATGGTCGGTCCATATATGCTCGGATTAAATCCCTCAAATAAATTATACACTGACTGGTCACTCGGTAAGCCTTTATTATACGGCATAAAATCACACGACGAATAGTACCGATGGTTTACATCTAACGACCACACGTCATAAAATGGTGCCTCAGTTGGGCCGATATATATTCCGGACTTAATCGGCTTAATCAATTGTGATGCCGCCGACATCGTCAACATGTTAGGTCGCGATGATCCATTCTTAAATAGTACAATCGGCTCCGGCTCTTGGATCTTACAAAAAAACTTTTCAAAATAAGTCTTTTTTAATTCGTACGTATTATTAGCACCTTCATCGCTTAAATCGTCCATAAACTTCTGGTCGAACTTATCCAAAATACCAAAATCATAATCACTAAAATCCTTGACCTTGCGGTAATCACCGACCGCATAATGAGCCTCCATGGGCTTAATCTCAAACTCTACTTTGTATCCGGTAATATTATTACAATATGACGACAACTCTTCCAATAGGTCAATAGTTACATCACGGCTCTTTACCAACATACCATCAAAACAAAACGTTTCAACAATCATTTTTTTACTCTGGAAAAAATTAAAAGCCGTCATTAAAATCCGGTCCTCGATAATTTGTAACACATAAGACAGCGTGGCGGTTTCTTTATTTTTATACTCGTCACGTTTCAGTTTCTTTACGCCATCGTGTATCTCTTTGTTCATCTGACATATCATCGTGGTTATTTTCTTCATCTCGCAGTCTAAATTAGTGACCCATTCCGGTAATGGCTTACTCACCTCAAAGCCGTTCGTCATACAATAATTAATAATATTACCGCCGTACATCATGACGAGGATTAACTCCTTCGCCTGCTTCCTTGTAACTTGGTGGTCATCGATAATCTCCTGTAATCTCATCGCCCTATTATCTACGTAGTCATTTACACACTCACACACCACGCCCTTTTCTTTACAATACTGCGCCAGCAACACGAGATGACAATTTTTAATATCTACGTCCGTGTGCGTATCATGAACCAGCGTCTCACGGATTGCTTTTTTTAGTGATTGTAGCGACAGGGACTGCTTCGCATACCGCCGACCCATTTGTAACCCTTTTAATTGATACTCTACCTTCACGGCACCTACTCGCGGCATATATTTTTTTTTATATTTTTCTAGTTGGTCCCTCTCTTCATTTGAAAACTCGTCGAGGGCTATAATCGCATTTAGTCGCTCTATATCGACGCTCTCGTATAATGTATTGACACTCGCCATTAAATTATACTCTTTTTTATCTTTATACTCTTTAATCAATTAATATATTAAGGAATTGCCGGCGGACTTGGTACCAGCTGTTCCACTTTTGGTTCGACATCTTTGATATTTTCTGATGGTGCTGTGGGTGGGCCAGCCTCCACTTCCGGTTCGCAATCGTCTGCTTGCTCGGAGTGTCCGTTCGGTACGCCATTCGTTATAGAAAGAATTGAATTGTCTTTATACTCTTTGTTTAATAATTTATGTTCATCGGCCAGTATCTCATACCATTCGTCCGGAAACCCAGGATTACGCTCTGCGTAATAGTCGGCACCATGGGTCTCACCGAGGTCGAACTCGGCACCCAGCTCGTAGCCTTCCTCTGTAACTAAATCCTTAAACATGTTCGTAAGATAATCCTGCTCCATTTCCACGAACTCGCCTTTGTTCACGTGATCATCATGAAGTTCGTCAATCGGTACATCTACTATTCTAGCCTGGGTGCGCTCCATTTATATAAAGGCCGATATTATATTTATATATTTGTCGCACAATGCGTTTATAGGGAATTAATTATATCAATATATTATATAGAATGATGTCTGATAATGAAAGTGTAAGCAGCTCCAGCAGTGATGAAGAGGTCGTAGCACCCAAAGCCGTAGAGGTTGAGAAGCCCAAGCGCAAGGGGCGTGGTAAGGCCAAGGCCAAGACGGCAGAAGAGAAGGTAGAGGAAGTCGTATCGGCCGCCGTAGCTCCTGCCCCTAAACCTAAAAAGACAAAGAAAGTGAAGGTGCCGGATGAGCCAGTAGTGGAAGAAATACCGCCCCATCAAGGCGGTGAGCCTATTAAGAAGCCACGTAAGTCGCGAGCCAAATCTGCCCCACCTCCTGAACCTGAACCTGTGGCCGAGGAACTCCCTGTGAGCGTCCAACGTAACGGAAAAAAGAAACGTGAAATTACACCGGAAGAGCGCGAGCGATTACTGGCCAACCTGGCGAAGGGCCGTGAAACACGCAAGAAGAACTTTGAGGCGAAGCGCGCCGAGCAGGCCAAGTTGATTGAGGCAGCCAAGGTTAAGATTGCCGAGCCAATCGTGAAAGAGGTCCACCACCACTATAAGGAAGCCGCCACCCCTGCGAAGAAGGTCGCCCCACGTGCCGCCGCGAAGCCAGCCGTACCCATGCCTGTATTCGTTTAAAGCTGCTCCTCCAATATCTGATCACGCCTTACAAGTGGGCTCACGTCGCCGTCATTTAGCGATGATGACGACGACACATTATCATGGTTAGACCCAAGCTCACTGCTCATATCCTCGATGGACAGCGCCAATAATTTATCACGATTATTTATTTTTGTCAATGAACTCTCCTGGAATAGTTCTATATATCGGATATAGAACTTTTGTAATATCTCTTTGGGTTCACCGTCGCGGTTACACTTATCCAGCGCCAGTAACGTGAAAATATCAGCACTGAGTGCGTACCATTTTTTACTGTCCTCTAACTCCTGCTCGATACGCTCAACTAATTTTAAATATAACTCAATCGAGTTCATGAGACCAATAGTCATCGATAATAGGCATGTTATAGCGCTTATATGCTGCTGGGCGATGTAGGCCTGGAAACCTACGGATATGACGCTCGCCACTGCGCTCAACACTATTGTAGGAACTCTAAACCAATTACTCATCTGTTTTAATACAAAATAATTACGTTTATGTGTTCTACTCATATGAACGGCGTTCACACGAACTGATTTTAAAATGTTCTCTACGTCGTTCGTCCAGTTCATTATATTATAATACTCTATAATAATATAATGAATTGTATTTACAATGCCGACTGTATGGACGTCTTTCCTCTTATACCTGACGACACCGTTGACCTCGTACTGGTTGACCTACCTTACGGTCAGACCGACTGCTCATGGGACAGCATAATCCCATTCGCACCGATGTGGGAACAGCTCGAGCGCTTTTGTAAGCCTAACGCCGTTTATATATTTTTTTGTTCCACCAAGTTCGGTCATGATATAATCGCCTCGCGCCCTAAATGGTTCCGCTACGACATCGTATGGGAAAAATGTAACTCCGTGGGATTTTTAAATGCGAAGAAGATGCCACTGCGCGCTCATGAGATGATTTATGTATTTTCAGACCCTAAATATTCGCGTAAGACTTATAATCCACAGATGACCGGTGACCTATCCCAGCGTACACGGACGTGGAAAGATGGCTCGCAGTCGCACTATAACGGCAGGTACCCACGCTCCGTATTGAAATACCAGTGTCGCGAGGAACGGCTCCACCCAACCCAAAAACCGCAGGATTTATGTGAATGGCTCGTGAACTCATACTCTAATGCCGATGACGTTGTCCTTGACTTTACCATGGGTAGTGGGACGTCAATCCATGCGGCGAAGAACCTTAATAGGCGCTATATAGGAATTGAGCGTGATGAAACTATATTTGAAATCGCACGGCGCAGAATATTAGGCGAGAAGAGGATTAGAGATATAATTAAGCGCAGGAATAAGGACGGAGAGGAAATTGAATGTTTCGGTGAGAAATCGGAGGCGTATGGTATAACGACACGAGGTACTGATTATAAGCCTGGCGATGGAAAGAAATGTGAGGTTGGCGTGTACAGTCGCGCGCACAGGCTATACGATGATAAAATAGATGGTGACGCAGATGGCCTAAAAGATGTTTATAATAAGCGGTCCACGAAATCAAAGAAGGCCGGTCAGGTGTACCATGATTGTTAGACGAATGGGTACCTAACCGTGTGTAGGTCAGTGCCACCACCTGGCACGAACGGCTGCGGATTATACATGTAGCTACCGTAATTTTGGACTAGACCGAATGTGTTAGGCTGCTCCAGTAGTTTAGCCGAGGTGTAACTAATCGAATATTGTTGAAGTGGTTTACCGGCGCGAGGGAAGCCATTATACGAGAGTGGATCAGCCTGAATGCCACGGTAATATCGCTCATCGATGTCTATGAACTGGCCTGGCGGTACGAAGGGCATGACCGGTGGCTGCTGGACCGAGAGAGCTTGTTGTAG
>Ga0181400_1001348_pt1 | contig 10165 bp, 7 predicted proteins | sample 23SPOviralmetaG_FD_130129 | JGI IMG/M metagenome (GOLD analysis project Ga0181400, IMG submission 130129) | Marine viral communities from the oligotrophic San Pedro Time Series (SPOT) site, San Pedro Channel, CA, USA - 23 SPOT_SRF_2011-06-22 | ecosystem: Environmental > Aquatic > Marine > Strait... | reverse complement strand
GATGAATCAAAGATAGATGCTGATATAAAAGCACTACAAAGATTAAATAAAGGTAGTGTATCTGCAGAACTTACTACAAGGTATAGATATATGATTCTTTCGGTAAATGGTGAATCTGATACAAAAACTATTACCAACTTTATTAATAATAAATTCATTACTCGTGATACTAAAGCATTCAGAGAATACATTGCTAAGATAACACCTGATATCAATATGGAATTCGATTTCGAGGATGACCAGACAGGAGAAGTGGAGGTGAGAACAATCCCTATGGGAGTTGGGTTTTTTTGGCCTACCGAATAACTATTCTATATTACTTCATAAACAAATTTTTGAACTTTGTTACCATGGTAATGGATTTACACAAGAAGGAGTTTATAGATTACCAATTCATATTAGAAGATTTTATTATAAAGAACTTGCTGATGCTAAAAAGAAAGAAAGTGATGAAGTAAAAAAATCACAAAAAAAACAACCAGGCTCCTCCCCAAAAGGACCAAACGTAAGAGTGAGGAAATAATTTCCTCACTTTTTTTATGCTATATATTTATAGTAGTATAATTGGAGAACATTATGAAATTAACAAAAGAACAAATAAGTTATCTAAAATCTAAACCGGCATTCCAAAATGAAGGTATCGTTGGTAAGATTTTCGCAAGATTACTTAAGAAAAAACTTAAAAACAATACTGATTTCAAAAAAGCAGTAGATTCCTTTGATACTGCACAAGATAGAATGAGAAAATCTATCATAGATGCAGAAAAATCAGGAGTTAAGATTCCAAAAGAACTTAAAAAATACGCTGGATTATAATAGATGGCAAAATCTAAGGCAGAAATACAACAAGAATATAATGAGGCTTTAAAAGTATCTCAATCATTAACCGGTGCGTTAAATAAAATGATTGATGATACTGAAAAATCTCAAAAAAACGTATCTGATGCTCAAAAGAAATTTAATGATGAATTAAAAAGTATAAATTCTGGTGTAACTGATTATGAATCTACTCAAGATGCAATCTTAGCACTAGAAAAACAAAAAGCTGGTTTGGCTAAAAGGTATTTTGGTGCAAATGCAAAAATACTTCCAACAAAACAAAAAGAACTTCAAAAAAATATTGATTCACTAAAATCTGAAGGAGAAAGAATTAAATTAGTAAAACTATTAGATAATTCAGCACAAAGTTTAGCAGATAGTTTAAATGGTTCTCTTGATGGATTATTAGATGGATTAAGTGGTATACCTGTAATTGGTAAGGGATTATCAAACTTAGCTAAAGGACCTATAAATCTCTTAAAAGGAGCCTTCTCAGGTGCAGCCAAAATATTTACAACAAAATTTAGTAAAGCCCTAGCATCTAATAAAGGCGGTATGGAATCTTTTGCAATTGCTGCTCGTTCTAGTATGAAAGTGGTAACAAAGGCAATATTTAGTCCACTCGGAGTTATAGCATTATTTACTGCTGCCCTTGCTGCAGGTGTCATTGCTTTCTATAAAATGGAAAAAGGTGCGAAATCATTTAGGAATGAGACTGGATTACTAAATTCCCAAACCAAGGAAATGGAAGGGAATATTTCTGCAGTCTTTACATCAACAGTTGGATTGGGTGCATCAATGGAAGATGTTGCTAAAGCAGCAGCTGAATTCACAAATGAATTTGGTGGTATAGAACAACCAAGTAGACAGGTTATGGAATCCATGATAGTTCTTAATAAGAACTTTGGAATTGCAACTGGTGATTTGGCAAAAATAAATAAGTTATTTACAAATTTAGGTGGATTATCACAAGATGTTGCTCAATCTAATATTGAATCTCTTACAGCATTATCACAACAAGCAGGAGTTGCACCATCAAAAATAATGGCTGATATAGCTGAAGCAGCTGAAGAGGCAAATGGATTTTTCAGAGGAAACGTTCAAGCATTAGGTGCTTCTGCAATCAATGCAGCAAAAATGGGTTCTTCATTAAAAGAAGCAGTAAGAGTTTCAAAAGGTTTATTAGATTATCAAAGTTCTGTTTCATCAGAAATGGAAGCAAGTTCAATTCTACAAACAAACTTAAACTTCTCACAATCTCGTTATTTAGCTGCAATAGGAAAACCTGCTGAAGCTCAAGCAGCGATGGTAAAACAACTTAGAGAAACTGTTAATCTAAGTCAACTTAATAACTACGAACAAGAAGCGTTAGAAAAAGCCACTGGTATGTCTCTACTTCAAATGACAAACATGGCTAGAATTCAAGAATTGGGGATATCATTAGATAAAGATAGAGCAAAATTATTAGGAGAAGCAACTCAAGCAGGATTAGATATAGCAAATATGTCAGATATAGATATTCAAAACAAACTTGAGTCATTAAAAGTACAAAAAGAACAACAAGGTGCTATTGAAAATATGGGTAATGAGTTTTCAGCATTAGGACAGAAAGCATTGTTGGCATTTCTACCTATTGGTAAAGTGTTAATCAATGGTTTAAGTAAAGCAATGCCTACTATAACTAAACTTGGGGAGGTGATTGCTTCAATTGGTTCAAATATAGCTGAAATTGGGGTGGATGTTTTAAGATTACTAGGTCCTGCGTTTAAATTTGTATTTGGAATTATTAAATCAATACTACCTGCATTTGATTTTATTGTACAAGTAGTAAAAAATATTACTAGTTTAGTTACTGGATTAGTAGATGGTGGTTTACAAGGATTTTTAGAAAAAACAAGAGAAATGGGCCCATTAATGGCTGGTATTGCTACAACAGTTGGAATAATTGGTATTGCTTTTCTTTCAACATTAGTTCCTGCATTAATAACTATGGCCACCACTGCAGTAGGTTGGGCTATTTCTATGGCAGCTGGAGCAATTGCTGCGATAGCATCGGCTTCTGCAGCTACTTTAGGAATTGGTGCGTTAGCAATTGCTGGTGGTATTGCAGTTGCTGCATTGGCTATGAATTCCGCTACAGCTGATGCGGAAAGTTCTGTACCAACAGTAGATGATGGGGTTGTTAAAGATAGACAAATTGTAAGTACACATCCCGAAGATTTCTTAATTGCAACTAAATCACCAGAAAGATTAGCTAACACGATATCAGATAGTGGAATGGCCTCAATGGATGGTGTTATTAAAGAACTTAGAGAATTAAAAGCAGCATTTGTTGCTAATAAAGATGTTTACATTGATAATGAAAAAATTACTTCTCGTATTACAAGAACACAAGAGAAAAGTAATATTAACCAATTTGGATTATTAGGAGCGTAATTTATGCCAACGATATTAGAACTTTTTCAAAATAAAGATTCCTTCAAATATGGAACTGTTTACTCTGATGTAAAAGAAGATAAAGAAACTTTTGTTGGAACAGAATTATCTGGTCTAAGAATTCGTTCTGCAGCAGAACTACCAAATCCAGTCTTATATGGTAATGAGGTAATTCGTATAACTTCAAGAACAACACCTTTATTAGATGATATGAAGGGAGATGTAGGTGGAGGTGGATTGATTGGTGGTGCATTATCAAAACTAACAGGAGGAGCAGTTAAATCAGTTAGTGGTATTGCAACTCAATTCAATAAAATGTTGGGTATTCCAATTACTTATATTCCAACAAGATTAACTGGTAAAATACAAGGAGAACCACCAACAGACCCTAAGGCAGCAATGAAAGCAGTACTTAGTGGTAATTTAGGACCTCATTCACAAGAACCTATTACAAAAAAATTAGTTGGTGCAAATGGAACTGAACTTGGAAAACTATTAAAACAAAGTGGTGGGGGTAATCCAAAAACGATTGTAAAAAATGTTGCAGGTGCAGCATTGAAAAAAGCAAAAGATAAAGTTAGAGGTGCTTTGTTTGGTGATGATAAAGATATAGGACCAAATAAAGTAGGAAGAAATAAGGGAGCAGTATCTCATTCTGATAAATTATATTCAGATGAAATGAAAGATTCTCCTTCTAAAAATACAGAAGGAAGTAAAGATGATTTTAAAGATATACTACCAGGAAGTACTACTAAAGGAATTAATTTAGAATTAGTTTCACCTATACATGGTGTAACTAGAAAAGGAACTCCACAATTACCAGGTCCTATGGCAAAAATAATGATGGCTACTGGTTTTGTACCTGATAGAATGGGAAGGTTTGGTAAAACTGAATATGGATTAGATACTAATTCTAAAAAACCAGCTCAAAAGTATTCACCACTAGAAGGACAAACATATAGTGAAGTTTATAAAGATAATGAGGATAGACCAAAAACATTACAAGAAAAGGGATTAAGAAATAGTGGTGATACGATTGCAATGGGAGACCCATACACCACCACAGTTGATACTGAAAGTGGTGAAGTAACTGTTGATGGATTTTCACCAGTTAAAGATTTAATTCCTCTTTTCATCGGAAGGTATAAATCAACAACATATCCAATGATGGCATTTAGATGTTCAATTACAGGTCTAACTGAAACCTCATCACCATCTTGGAATTCTAATAACTTTATTGGTAACCCCTACAAATATTATATATTTGAAACTGTTGAGAGAAGTGTATCGTTTAACTTACAAGTATATTGTCAAAATCCATTAGAACTTGCAAACAACTGGTCTAAATTATCAAACTTAACTAAGTTATCATATCCATTGATTGAAGATAATATGGCACACCCCAATTTTACAGAATTTACTCTTGGAGATATGTATAAAAACAAAGTATGTATATTAGAAACACTTACTTATACGTTTCCAGATAATGGAACATGGGAAACTGATGTAGAAGGATTATTGTTACCAAAATTTGTAGATGTTGCAATTACACTTAAGTTTGTTGAAAACATAGAAGATGGTTCTGTTAGGGGATTGTATTCATATCCTAAAAATCTTTCTGATGAAAATGATATTAGTTCTCAACATAATATATATTCTAATCCTGAAAGGTTTATCAAATATCATACGATAGATGAAAACGGTGAAACAAGTGAGATAAAGAAAAATATTTATACAGATGAATTAGCAGCAGGTAGTAAAGTTGGAATTAAAATAAAACTATAATATGGCAAGCAGATACAATCAAAATTCAGTAAAAAAATTAAATGATGGTAGAGAGGTATATCAAACGAAGGTATTACCAAAAATACCCAAATCAGATAATGATATTTATGTAGCAGTACAGACTGGAGATAGATTAGATTCTATTGCTAAAGAATATTTAGGTGATGCATCTTTATGGTGGATAATTGCAGATGCTAATAATATACATGATGCACCATTTTCATTAGCAGATGGAACAGTTCTTAGAATTCCATCAAACCCACAAAGTGTAATAAACGCAGTAAATAAAGTTTAATTATGGGAACTTGGCCACAATTTTCATATCCATATCCTAAGATAAGGACTAAGTTAGATACATGGGGAGGTAATAACTCACCAATGCCTTACTCAAGTGGTAAAGGTGGTGTTAGTGGTTTAATGCCATGGATTAGAGTAATATCTGGTTTTAATGCAAAGGGCCCTCAAACAACTGGAGGTGGGTTAGTATTACAATCTAATTATCCTCAAGATGGATTTAATATAAGATATGGAGATGGAAATGCTGGTAGTGATGGAAAAGCAGGTGTTATAGGATTTGAATTAGATATGGCAACACCAGTCAGACCAGAACCAGGTAGACCAACAAGACCTTCCCCTATTATTAATGGGTTATCTGTAAGTGAAGTAGATGTAGGTAGAAAAACAACAAACTTTTCTATTATATGTTACACTCAAGAACAGATGGAAGAACTTTCAAAGTATTTTTTAGAACCTTCATTTTATTGTTTTGTAGAATGGGGGTGGAACACGAAAACTGCACGTTCTCAATGGGTAGGTGACCCTCAAACAGGTGAAATAACACCATGTGATATAGCAAGACATATTAATTACAAATATGTACAAGAAAAAAGACAATCTTCTAACTTTGAATACGATTGTTCTCTTGGGGTAATTTCTAATGGTGGAGTAAAGTTTGGTGATAATGAAACTTACATAATTGATGTTGAAATAATTTCACAAGGAAGTGTTGCTCAATATATGCAATCACATAAATCAGGTGCATCAACTTCATTAAAAACAGAATCAGGTTATAGATTTGACCCTGCCAGTATAGATGATTCAGCAGATGCAGATGGAGTTGGTAAAACTTTGTTCAAACAAATGTTCAATTCACTACCTGCACAAAAACAAAATCCATTTATAAAAAGTTGGATAAATCAACCATTAAATATTTACAAAGATTTTGCTTTTTTAGATTTTAAAGAAGGTGGTGGTAAAGGATGTGAAGATAATGCATGGGATGATGAATCTAATTATATTAATATGGATTCGGTAGTAGTTGATACTATTCTTCAAAACATTAAAAGGTCTACAAGTTTAAAATCAGATAGTGGTGAAGAATTAACAATACCAACTGATTCACCATTATTAGATAAAAGTAGATTTATACGATTTGAATTAGCTTGTGAAATAATGAATTTCGCGTTCATAGATTTATCATCAGGTAGAAAATCTAAAGATTCATTTGGGTGTGATAAAAATAAACCTTCACATAGAATTAATATTGATACAAGTATTATTGGTGCATTTCCACAAATGTGGTCATTGGATAAGAGTATATTATATATTCCAAATCCTAAGGCACCAGATTTTAATATAGATTCTGCATTTAATGGAGAAGTACCAGAAGAAAAATTTATTGATTTTTCAAAATTAGGAGAAAAGGTACAAAATTTACATCCACCAACAAATAAAAAAAGTTTTACTGGAACTAGAAAGAAAAATAACGAAAAGTATAATGGTGCACCCCATGCATTTCCATGTCAATATGAACTTACAGCAGAAGATAACACATGGGATACTGAACCAAATATCATTCCTTATACTATGGGAGAACAACATTGGGGTTGGTTAAAAAACCTTTATATTAATTATGATTTCTTTCTTAGTACAATGAACACTCCTAATTATACCATTCAAGATGTATTGTATGATTTATTAAATGCAATGAGTTCTGCGTGTAATTCACATTGGAAATTTCAAATAGTTGAAAGATTTCATCCGAATCAAAATGAAGGATGTTATGAACTTCAAGTTGTAGATTTAAACTTTAGTGGTATAGTAAACTTTGATGAGGATAAAGTACCAAGTTACCAACTAAGAGGAACTAAATCACCATTTATTGAAGTAGATTTTCAAACAACAACTTCAGCAATACATCAAAACAATATAATATTTAAAAGATATTCTGGCCAGAATAAAAAAGGAAATGCAGTAGATACTCATCCAGATTTAGGTGGTGTTGCTCCAACAATAGGAAGTGTATTTTCAGACGGAGTTGAATATGTTGGTACTATTATAAATTATACTGAAGTATTAGGTAAAGAATCTACTGATGATGATAATACTGAAGTAACTTCAAATACAGAGGACCAAAAGGAAGCAACAAAAAATAATAATTATAACTTTTTTGTAGAAAAAGCTGGTGTATTTCCACGAATACAAGATAGACAACATGCTAGTGATGTTATTGAAAATATAGGTGATGATTCTCCAACAGTACAAGATTTATTTATGATAGGAACATTTAATGATTCACTTGCATTACGCCAAACTTATTTGATTAATAAAAAACAATCAACAAATGTATATGGTAAAAATGGTGAAAAATCTTCTGTTGTAAATGTACCATTTGGATTAGCAGAAGTAAATTTTACCGTACATGGTATGAGTGGATTTAAAAGAGGAGATAGTTTGAGATTTGAAGGAGTTCCAAAAAATTTCGGACATCCTCATGTATATGAAGTTACTGAGATGGAGCATGAAGTTACTACAACTGGTTGGTACACAAAAATAAAAACAAAAATGAGACCGTATGGTACAAATACAGCATCTAAATAATGAGTATAAATGATTCATATAAAAAATTATTAGGTAAACGAGGTGTAAAAACTTCAATACCTATTACTGCGTATATTCCAACTCCTAAAGATGCAGATTATAATAGAGGATATATACGAAGATTTTTTGCACAAAGGTCTAATGATAAAACATCCCCAATTATAGAAATATCATCTGATTCGTTTAATAGAATTGGCAGGTCAACCTTATATAGAGTCGTAACACTTCGTTGGAGAATAAAAGGACCAAAGCAGATAATGTTTAATAAAAAAGGAGATGTTTCTGATAGAGGTGTTGCACATTCTAATAGTAAAGCAATTGAACTAGTATCAAGTGATATTCCAAATTTAAAATTATACTTACCAAATCTTTATCAATTTTATAAAGAATAAATATTTATATATAAATAAAAATAAATGAATTATAAATACGTTACAGAAGAAGAAGTTCAACAAATGTCACATGATTGGCGATATAGAGGTTGGACAACTATTTCATTACTTACAGAAGAAGAATGTGATGAAATAAATAAAGAATTAGAACAATTAAGATTAGAAAGAAATCTTACTACAAAAGATGATGGTTCTGAATGGGGTGAGTGGGACCCATATATGTATCCCCATAAAATTTCACAAAAATTAGAAAAATTATTTGCTCATCCCAAAGTATTGGAAGCATGTGAGATACTAATGGGTGGTGAAATAATAGGTTTACAAACATGGGCTTATTTTAAACCACCAGGTCAGTTAGGAAGAGATATGCATCAAAATGCCTTTTATACTGGTTGTGGTCATAATGAAGTTATCAATACTGCATTAGCATTAGATAATCACGATAAAGAAAATGGAGCAGTATGGTGTTATGAGGGTACACATAGATTACCTATACTTCCAATAGAAGTAGATGAGGAAAGAGCAAAAACCAATCCAAAAAATTGGAGAAATGAAAGAGGTAAACCGTGCGTAATGCCAGAAGGACATGATTTTAAAAAAATAGAAGGCGATTGCAAAAAAGGACATATGGTATTACTTCACTCCCATTGTGTTCATGGTTCTGAAGCAAATAGTTCTGATAGAATGAGAAGAAACTTTTTAGGAGGATATCTTAAAAAGGGTGCTCATTTCAATCAAGGTTCTCATATGAAACGAGAACCCATAGATTTATATGCTTTAAAAGAAGAACATTGGAATGATACAAATTAATGTACATTGTAGATACAACAATAATTTAATAAAATTTCATGATTATTGGTTAGCAAAAATGCTATTCCATCATTGTGAATTATTATCACACGAATCCTCTTCAGAAAGTTTATACAAATATAAAGGTAAATCTTTTAAAGTAAAGTGGGGAAATCAGATAACACCAGAAGAAGATAGTATTAATATTCTTCCTTTTGGTTTTAAGAATGTAAATGAATTTGCAAGATTAAACCAACAGAGAAATAGAATATGGTATCCACTTGTAATAACAGGAGAACGTATTTTTAAAACAGAAAACGAACCTTACTTAAATTCTCATTTAAATTTTCAAAATCATATAGATGATTTAAAAAATCATAAAATATATTCAGATAATATTACTTTAAGAGAAGATTCTAATTACAATAATGAATTTTTATTAACGAATACCTATTTTGGTTGGATGCATAAACTTAATATGCGATTAATGTACGAATATAAAAATATTTATGATAGATTAAATTTTAAGTATAAGATTGGATATTTTATTTATAGAAGAACTCATTTTAGAACCACTCTTATTAATTTGTTAAATGAAAATAAAGATGTATTTGTATCACAATATGTTGACCCTAATGTTACTCAATATGAACCATTAGAAAATATACAAGAAAATAAATTACATTCTGATAATGATTTTGAAGATTTATTAAATACAAAATTTTTTATCACTAACGATGTATATTGGTCAAACTTACTAGATATGTACTTTAGAAACTTACTTGAAGCACAAGTCTATATTATAGATGAAACATATTCAGAATTTACAGATAATTTCTCAATAATTAATTTATCAGAAAAAACATATTTACCTCTTTTATCTGGTATACCATTTTTATCCACTCATTCATATCCTTTAGAGGCAATTTCTAAGATTTTAGATGTAGAACTGCATCCTTTTTATGATGATATCAAAGAATCTCAAGGTGATGTTAATAAAATCAATACATTTATTACGAACTTCCTTAAAAATTTTGATGAAAATGTTACGAAGTGTATAACTT
>Ga0181400_1001345_pt1 | contig 10175 bp, 13 predicted proteins | sample 23SPOviralmetaG_FD_130129 | JGI IMG/M metagenome (GOLD analysis project Ga0181400, IMG submission 130129) | Marine viral communities from the oligotrophic San Pedro Time Series (SPOT) site, San Pedro Channel, CA, USA - 23 SPOT_SRF_2011-06-22 | ecosystem: Environmental > Aquatic > Marine > Strait... | reverse complement strand
GAGTTTTTGAATATCTAGCAGATGATTGTCTAGCAGAAGTTGATTTACCACCACTCTCTACTGTTGGAGTATATGAATGAGAGAAGTTTACATCTCCAACTAAACCATGTGCTAAATCAATTGAATTAGCTGTACCATCGGTTGGTGTAAATGATTTAGCAAACGTTACCACATCATTAGTAACATCACCATATGTAGATGCTATACCACTATAATCTTCAGTCTGTCCTTCCTTAGTTATTAAGTTAGAATTACCACTTTCCACACCTTGAAGATAAGCGAGTATCTCATATGAATCTTGGAAATCAACAACACCACCATCACCAACAACATCACCCATTATATCTTGTACGAAATAATCAAATGTAGTTCCACCACCACTTGGACCCGAACCAGCTCCAATAGCTTCAGCGAATACCAATGCTAAATCAGATACAGTTACAACTTCACCCAAATACTCAGCACCTTCAGTTAAGTTTGCTTTAGCAGTATATGTTACGTTATTTTCTAAATCACTCACCGATGCTTGCCCACTTTCATCAAACTCACCAGTTGCAACTGAGTTACCATTTGAATCTAAAATTGTGTAATTATAATCGGTATAGTTATCAGTATTAGAAGTTTTAAGATTGATTACGAATGCACCAGCATTACCACCTTCAATACCACTTAATGATTGTGCGGATGGTGATTTAATAGCTTGTATTTGTGTACCATTTGATTCTTGGTAGTTAGCCCAATTCACTTTAATGATATTATTGTAGTTATCATATCCACTATTGAACTTATCCTTTATCTTAAATTGATACTTTATAAACTCTTGTCCGTTTTCCAATGCACTAGCAGATTGTACAGTAATCCGTTCTACACTCCAATCAGCACTTCCGATATACGAAGCACTACCAGCTTCATCTCTCCACCAAACGTATTGTACATCCATATCATCTTCATCAGAATTTGCTTTAGGTACATATTTGTATCCTGTCCAATTGTTCCTTGCAAATGATGTACCATTTGGTGCTTGTGATTCATGTGATATATACGATAATAACTTATTGTTATATTCAAAATCAAATTGACCTAAATTCAAAGAGTTTTCATCGTTTTGAAAGTATTGAAACTTCATAATCAAAGTATCTCCAACTTGTGTAACAGTATTGACTGGACTATAATCGATAGATGATTGTCCATACGAACTTAGTGTAAACATTACACTAATTAATAATAATAAAATTTTTTTCATTATAAAAGTTTGTTTAAAACAGCAACACATACTTTCTTTAAAGCAATTGAAGCCGTTTGTTGATTAAATGTCCCATCATCAGCAATAACTAATGTTGAGGTAGATATGGTTTTAGATTGTCCTTTTTGAATTGTACTCTTCACCACCTTACCATCAATCAGTAATTCACCTACTGCTATGATTTGGGTTAGTGTAACATCTTTATGGTAGATACCAATATTCTTTCCAATATTTTTTACATCGAAGAAAACTAGTCTTAGTGTTATTGTTTCAGATGCATAATCATCCAAATAGTAATCCATATCCATTAGAATCTCTTCTAATATATTCTGAACACCATATGCAAGATTTGTATTACCAGCAAATTTCCCCATTCGGATTTCGTTGGTAACTTCACCTATTTTAATTAATTTTTCTTGGGCTTGTATCGATTGTAGCCCAATAAGTAGGCACATTATAGTAACCAAAATTTTTGACATATGCATAATAAAAGTAGCCTTTTAAAATATTAAAGGAACATTTTATATAACTTAATAAAGTAACGTTTAGGGAACAATTGTAATAACGCTTGGAATCAAGCTTTAGATAACATATATATCTTTGAGATAACGATTATAATCATTGAGTATAAGATACTAAACAATGAGTATTCGTTAATAAATATAGTTAAGTTTTAAATACCAATAGATTTTAACCTTAAAATTTCATCTTTAATTTTTTTGTTGAACGGAGTCCAATTAAAATTAGTTAACATCCAATCTCTATATGAGGCAGGTATTTCCCTTACTTCTCTTCTAGCATATTTACCAAAAGGCATAATAACCTTAACACCTTCAGCAGCCTTCTCATGTGGAGATTTTTCACCTTCTATATGTAAACCAATCTCACTAATAGGAATACCAGTTAATAGTTTCTTATCTTCACCATACATTTTCCACATAGTACCCTCATCTTTGAAATAGATATCTTCAACTTTACCAAACTTTGGAACAGCGCCAACGAAATCTACAACTAATCCCTCTGATTTGTTAGGATGAATACGGGTAACTCTACCAACAAATTGATACCACCAACTTAATGAAGCAGTTGGTCTACCAGTAATAATACAATCTAATTCAGGATAATCGAATCCAACAGTCAATATGTTTACTTGAGTTATACAACGTAACCTACCTTCCTTAAAATCTTTAATAATATCCTTTCTTTCTTGTGGATGCATATCGGAATATACTGCTTTACAACTTGGAATCTTATTTGTTAACTCAATAGCTTCATCAATTGTTGGTACTGCTATTAAGATTGAACGCCTATTGTACAACTCTTCTACCTTTTTAGCAATCTTATCACCAATTTTCTGGTTTTTGTATGCTTTTTTGATGGAAGAGTTGGAATATTCAGCTCCCGTTGTGTTATAAACTAAATCACCGGTGTTAAAATCGTATGATTGGTACTCTAATTTACTCCAAAACCCTAATTCAACCATCTCTTGTATCTGAGCAACATAAATAATCTTCTTAAAAAAGATTCCTTTCTTAGAACGAGATGTTAACATTACTAATTTAGAGAAAGGTCTACCATCAGCACCCATATTTGTTTGTAATTTAAGTGGTGTAGCTGTTAAACCTAACGTATGTTTGATACCAGCACCCTTTAAAAACCTCCTTAACATACCATTTGGTTCTCTTGGGAACCTATCACACTCATCTATAATGACTTTTGTGATACCTAACTCCTTAAATTTAGTTGCAATCTTAACAATAGAACCAATTGTAGCGTAAGTTACATCACCAATCTCCTTTTCACCCATAGAAGCAGAGTATATTGAGGCTGTTCCACCCAAATTAATGAATTTTTCGTAGTTTTGTTCCAATAATTCCTTAGATGGTTGAATAACTAACAACTTTTCACCCACTCCTTTAGCTATTGCAGCAATAACAATCGACTTACCAAAGGCGGTAGGTGCAACAATTATCGATGGTACTGGTTTTTTCTCATTGAAATACTCAATACCTAGTCTAACGGGTTCAATTTGATTTGGTCTTAACTCCATAATAATAGTATTTTTACACTATTATATAGTGTAAACTATACAAATATACGATAATTTTTTTAAATATCCAAGCTTTTTCACTAAATATTTTAAAAGTTATTCACATTTGTTAAAATTTAATTAATAAAGTTTGGTAATTCGAAATATTCTTCGTATCTTTGTTTCAATTAAAAAGATATGTCCACAATTGTGTGGATATATAGGTTATATAATTAATGAACAAAAGCAAATTAATATTATGAAGCAAATTTTATTAGGGTTAATGTTATTTATTACAACATTATCCTTCGGACAAACTACTGGTAAGGTAGTAGAATCCGAAACAAACGAACCACTACCCGGTGCTACGATTATGGTAAAAGGTACATCAATTGGAGTTGTCTCCGATATGGATGGAAACTTTATCATTAACGCAGAAGAAGGTAGTGAAGTTGTGATTTCGTACTTAGGGTATGAAACATTAATAGTAACATTGAAAAATGGAACTACATACACAATTGTACCAGACCTAAATTCTTTAGATGAGGTTGTGGTTACATCAGGTGTAATTGATATCGCTAAAGTTAGAGAAACACCTGTTGCAGTATCAACGATTTCTCCAGCTGAAATCACACTAAAAGCTGGTAACCAAGAGTTTCCAGAGATTATGAATAAAACGCCAGGTGTATATGCTACTAAGCAAGGTGGTGGTTATGGTGATTCAAGAATCTCTCTTAGAGGTTTTGACCAAACAAATACATCTTTCCTTATAAACGGACAACCAGTAAATGATATGGAGAATGGTCGTGTATATTGGAGTAATTGGCAAGGTTTATCGGATGTTGCATCTGGTATTCAGATTCAGAGAGGTTTAGGAGCCTCCAGATTAGCAGTACCTTCAGTTGGTGGAACTGTTTCTATTTTTACTAAAGCTGCTCAAAAGAGTGAAGGTGGTAAGGTACAACAAATGGTTGGTAACGATGGTTACATTAAGACCGGTGTATCTTATAACACAGGTAAAAATGAAAAGGGATGGGCATCATCTTTCTTACTATCGAGATGGCAAGGAGATGGATACATCAATAACACAAGTGGAGAAGGTTATACTTACTTTGCAGCAGTTGGTTACGCACCAGAAGGTTCAGACCACGAATTAAACTTTACTTTTTTAGGTTCAGGTCAATGGCATCACCAAAGAGATGTTTGGGTATCTATTAGAGATTACCAAAACTTTGGTAGTGAAGGTATCGATAGAAGATGGAACTCAAATGGTGGTACGTTAAATGGAGAAGAATTCTCAATGAGAAGAAACTTCTACAACAAACCATTAGCAACTTTCAATTGGGATTGGGAAATTTCAGATAACCTTAAATTAGCTACATCATTATATGGTTCAGCTGGTAGAGGTGGTGGAACCGGTCCAAGAGGTAATAACTTCCGTAATGGAGTTACTGATATCTTACCATTTAGAAAAGACCTTACGGAACACTACTTAGAAAATGGTAGAGGAACTCGTAACGCAGATGGTTCAATTAACTTTGATGCTATCGTAGCAAACAACCAATCAACTACTGAAGGATACACTGGTGATATTAGTGGATACCAAGGAATGTTAATTGGTTCTAATGGATTTAGAGATTCAAATGTAAATAGAGAAGTATTGGTAAGAAGAGCATCTATGAACTCACATGATTGGGTTGGTGGTATCTCTAACTTAGAAGGTCAGTTCGGTAAATGGAAAACATCTATTGGTGTTGATTTACGTTCTTATACTGGTTACCATTATAGAGTTCTTAATAATCTAATGGGATTAGATGGATACTACTCAACAGGTAATAGAAACTCTGCAGGTCAGATTATTGAAACTACTGTTGATGCATCTCCATTTAGAAACACTGGTTTAAACGGACCTAAGATTGATTACTACAATGTAGGTAAAGTTGGTTGGCAAGGTTTAAACACTATGGTTGAATATGGTGGTGATAACTTAACCGCTGTTGTACAAGCAGGTCTTTCGAATCAAGCATTCCAAAGAATCGATTACTTTGACCAGGTAGGTAATCCTGAATCAGAAACTCAGAATCAAGGTGGAGGTTACATCAAAGGTGGTGCTAACTATAATATCGATGAGAAATCAAATGTATTCTTTAATACGGGATATATTTCTCGTCAACCTCAATTCGGAGCAGTATTCCCTAACTATGGTAATGATATAAATCCAGACCTACAAAATGAAGAAATTACTTCATTCGAATTAGGATATGGATTTGGTGGTGATAACTTATCATTTAACGTAAACGTATATTCTACAACTTGGGGTAATCGTTTTGTACAAAGAAACTTATCTAACCAACAAGGTGTAGATGGTTCAGCTCAATTTAAGAATATTGATGTTGTACACAATGGTATCGAATTTGAAGGTAAATATAGATTATCAGATGCTACTAAAATCAAAGGTATGTTATCAATCGGTGATTGGAGATATACTAAAGATTTCGATGCAGAACTATTTGATGATAACCAACAATCAATCGGTACTGGTACTCTTTACTTAAAAGATGCTAAAGTTGGTGATGCAGCTCAATTCACTATGAATGTAGGTGTTGACCAAAAGATTACTAAACATATCTCTATGGATTTAGATTATAGATTTGTAGATGGGTTATACGCAGATTATTCAATTACCGATTCAGAGTTTACAAACCCTGATAACGCTGGTGCTTTGAAACTTCCTTCTTATGGATTGTTTGATTTAGGTATCACAGGTAGAATGGGTAAAGGTTGGACTATTAGAGCTAACATCAATAACCTATTAGATAACACTTACATCGCAGAATCTAATTCTAACATCCACGCAACCGAAACATCGGAAACTTGGAATGGTATTGATACTAGAAACTCAGTATGGTTTGGGTTTGGTAGAACTTGGAACGCTACACTATCGTATAGCTTCTAAGGAACTAATTGAATAAGGTTATAGAATTAAAGGTTATGAAAAAGAACATAGTTATATAATTACAATTAGTTATAATAAGAAAGGGGATTCCTTAATTGGGTTCCCCTTTTTTTATTTAATAAATCTAAATGTTGTATTCCCCTTACTCCCTTATTGTTGTTTATGGGGCCCGATTAAATCTTTATCTAAACTGTCTTTAAAAAATTTATTCGGTGTCGGTCAAAAAGAAATTTTCGTCTTTCCTTGATTTTTTTGATACTATCCAATTAAATATCCCAAACGGAACCTCTCTTATCCTTCTTCCATTCGTTGTATCTTTCTTTAATAAGAAATAGTAATAGGTTTACTATCTTCATTTACCTAATCGTTTCCAACCCGTATCTTCAAATAGAGATGGTACAATAGAATGCACAATCATTTTAAACAATACGATTAACATTCTTCCTATCATCTTCCACGCACCCCATAGGTGAGTAAAGTATCCCATTCTATTTTCTTCTAAGTGTTTCATTTTGAATCCGTTATCCCACCAATGTAGGAATCTATTTACACATAAATACCATATCATCAGTATAAGGATTAACTTTAAGAGTAGCATCTTAGGTTATCTCCTCCCTTTAGGTATAATCTTAGTGATGGAAGCTTTCACTCCCTTAGATGGTTTAATATCCTTCATAGGTTTAGGTTGAGGATAATCAATCCAGCGCAATCCAAAGAATAGATTAGCCATTGTTCTTCTAAACCAATTAGGTTTGTTAGTAAGAGAGAATGAGATAAAGTTATCCCCATCCCCAATCTTCCACTCACCAATAGCCTTATTAGGAGTAGGTGTAATTTTCATTTGATTTTCCATAAGTTATTTTATTTCCGTAGGATAACATTCAATCATCATATCCAATATAGTTCTACACATCTCATACTCTTCTCTCTTTTCCATTTGGAGGAGTAGGGATTGTAGGGAACGCAAGGGAATCAACTCAACAATCGTTGTACTCCTTATACTCCCCTGTCGATAACATCCCAATACCCAACTAAGGTGTTTCACCCTACTGAGTAGAAGGGAATCAATATCCTCCGTATCTCCGTAAACTCCAATATGATAATATTCTTCTGAATTCATTACTTATAAATATAAAGAGTACTGAGTAACAATCACACATCCTCTTCTTTCTCCTTATCTTTATACTCATACCACATAGGATTAGGAAGCTCACTATAATGGTCCCATAGCTCCCTTTCTACTATCTCACTTTCTTTTTCTTTCTTCATATTATCTTTACGTTACCACATTGATTACATCCAAAGTAATTTCCTTGCATAGATTTAACTTCTTTAAGTTCTCCCCCACACAAGCATCTCTCATAAACCTTATGTAGAATCTCCCAAGCCATTCTATCTTCTTTACTTATACGTTCTATCTTTACTCTCATCTTCTTATTTTTTCATATTGTTCTAATACCTTATAAAACTCCTCATATGTGTATTCCTCATATCGGAAGGCTTCGTATATTCTACTTCTTTCTCTTTGCTCTCCCCATAGGTATCCTAATAACAATCCCAATAAGAGCAATCCTATTGATATGATTAATCCTTCTATATTCATTTATTTAATTTTAATGTTAGCTTCGTTTCTTTGTATAACGTATATAAAGTTCTCTTAGGTTGTTTAACATTTCTTTATCCCCTTTACTATAATACCCATTATCAATAATAGTTTGTATAGGTTCTCTTCCAAATGTCCAATCTATATGTTGTAGGTAAGGATTAGAGTCTGATGGATATATCATTCTTTCCAACATATTCATTTGCTCCTCTACTAAGATTACATTAGAATCCATAAAGTCAGTTAACTCATCTAATTCCCTCTGAGAATCCAAATGATTCAATATGATATCTTGCCATCTTTGTAATTCTAATTCTTTATCCTCCATATAGTTTATGATTTTATAACCTAATATACAAATTATTTTTGACATAACCAAATCCTAGCTATAATTATTTTACCTCATTTCACATCATAAGATACCTATCCCTCAGGGATACCCTCCAGAGGGTGTCATCCATTGTCATCATTCCCTGGCGAAAAAATTGACCTCCCAACACGAACGGACCAGACCCGGCATGAGAGCGCTTTTATTCTTGGTGATAACAAGAAACCTCTGCTCCGTAACCCACTCACAATCAGATGATTATCTCATCTCATCTAAAGTAAGGGTTGAATCTCAATACAAAAATTTAGTTGATTTATAAGGGGAGCGAGGCTCACTAGCGTTCGCCTGAGTTAAAGTGAGCTTTGGGATTCTCCCCACCTTCCACACTTTTTACATTTAAACTTAGTTAGTAATCCTTCTTCCTCCCATACGTTCTTACAATGATAGCAAGTAACTGAGAGTGTAGCGTTAAGTTCATATGTGTGATACCTTTTCTTCTTCTCCATAGTTAGTATAAGTATAGTATATATAGGGTTATTCTTTCTTCTCTCTATATACCTATGTGTATTCTTAGCTATATTTTTATTAGTAAGGGTTTCACAAATCGAGTTTTAAAAGCATAGAAAAAGGGAATAACATTTCTGCTATTCCCCTTCTCAGTTGTTTAACCCCTTAAACAATAATCGTTCTAAATGTGGTAATCCAATTTTGGTTGTACTATTTCTAAGTAAGCCATAGTATATGCATCCTTGAATGATACATCTCCCTTGGTATCGGATAGTTGTACTATGAGTTCCCTCGCATACTTCCTTACCTCAACTTCCTTATTAAATTTCTTTACTCTACTCTTAATAGTTTGATAATCAATTACTTCCAATCCTTTACTTCGTTAGTTAGTTTATGTAAATATTCTAATCGTTCCTCCGCTAATTCTTTCATTAAGGTATTATCCTTTATAAGATGATTGAGTAGGATATCAGCTGCCTTCTTCCTTCCCCACTTTTTTGGATATACTAATCTATTCCCAATAGGCAAATATTCTTTCTTTACCAAACCTTTCGATTTAGGTTCCGATAAGATGTACCACTTCCCCTTATCTAAGTGGAGGTACATTACCATCTGAGATTCCTTATTGTTAGCTACCTGTATTCCCATCATTTCATTTGAGCGGAAGGATGGAACCGCCCCACCTTCTATGTACTGGATGTACATCGAGTTTCTCTTAACTCCTCTCCCGCAATTTAAAACCTTTGTATCTATCCGTAACTTACACTCTATGAGCTGCGGTAATTCTACCTCAACAAAGGTTTATGTAGTTTTCATATTTAGAAAGAGCTATATACTACTAAAACTCTTATACTCTTCTTCACTTTTCGAGCGGAGAGTTGGAACTGCCCCAACTTCTCTACATTGGAATATGTAGTGAGTATTCTCTTAACTCTTCCCCCGCATTTATCTTATACTCTAAGATACGAAATAAAACTCATATAAACAAGCTTTATTTCATTTATTTTTAACTACTCCACATAGCGTTGGCTTGGAACTCCTCTTCCTTTGGATTATCCAACTCCCATTGTCTACCAATGAAGTAATCTAACTTACGATGAATTGAATCGATAACCTTTAAATCAGGTATCTTCGTATTCATAACCTCATCGTTTAACTTTCCTGTCCAATATTGGATTTTGGGTAAATACCCATTCTGATACTTGCTCATATTACTTAGATAATTTAGTTAGTGAAATTAATTTACCATTTACAAACTTATGAGGAATACCACTTACCATCACATACTTAGATGATGAAGGTTGGAACCTCACTCCATTAGCTGGATTCTTTTTAGCTAATTCAACACTCTTACCGAACTCTGATTTTGAAATCTTTTTTACTAAGGTCATATTTTATTGTTTTTATGGGTTAAACGTAGTGAGGAAATCTCCCCTCTCAACTACACCACTAATATACGAATTCTATTTGACGTACACAAGCTTTTTCTTATTTATTTTTCTATGAATT
>Ga0181400_1001344_pt1 | contig 10178 bp, 10 predicted proteins | sample 23SPOviralmetaG_FD_130129 | JGI IMG/M metagenome (GOLD analysis project Ga0181400, IMG submission 130129) | Marine viral communities from the oligotrophic San Pedro Time Series (SPOT) site, San Pedro Channel, CA, USA - 23 SPOT_SRF_2011-06-22 | ecosystem: Environmental > Aquatic > Marine > Strait... | reverse complement strand
TCTAAAATATATAATAAATCTGTTATTCTAACATCAAATTGTACAAATAATAATGTATTAGGAAAAAATTTAAATAATATTGTTAATAAAAAATATAATAAATTAGATGTTTTAAAAATATCCGTTATTGTAACTGCTAAATACAATAAGAAAAATGTACCAGAAAAAGAATTAATAAGAAATGCTATAAAAAATTTTAAATTACAAGAGAAAAAATTTAATTTTAATATGCCTTATGAAGTAACATATATAGATTGTAGTAAAAAAAAAAATTTAAAAAAATTTGAGAAAAATATAAAAACTACAAATTTAATTTGGGTAATAGGTGGAGATACGTTTTATTTATGGTATCATCTTAAAAAAACGAATATGCATAAATTGATTAGTAAAAGAGTAAAAAATAATAAAGTTATATATATTGGTTGTTGTGCTGGTGCCATAATTGCTGGTGAAACATTAAATCCAACATATATTGCTCGTTTTTTCAAAAAATCAAAAAAATATAATTTAAAAAATACATATAAAAATGATTATTGGCATAATAATAAAAATAAAAAAACATTAAAATTTTTTAAAAATAAAGATTTTTTACCTCATTGTAGAACAAAAAAAAGTAAAACATTAAATATTTATAATAGTAATGTTAAAATGACTTGTTTACCTGAATATAAATTATATACAAAATAAATAAAATTAAATAAATAATGAATAAATAATTATTTATTTAATTTTTTAATTGGAAATATTTACCGCAACCTCTTTATTTGATACTAATGATATATTTTCTCTTGATACTTTAATATTTTCTGATTCATCATCTTCTTCTTGTGGTTCTTTAAATACTTTAATTACAAATTTATCTTCAGCAACATCAGGTATAGATTGATTTGGGTCATTAAATTTCTTTTTAAATAATACTATGGAATCTCCACCAATTGGTGGTGATTCTTGTTGTAGTCTTTCATATTCTTTTAAAGCCCATACTGTTAATACATCAGCTGGATCACGATCAAATCTAGACATACCTAATTGTAAAGTCATATATCTGTAAAATGAACCAAATTGTTTTGATACACTAGCATGGTCTGCTGCTTTTTCTTCGGCGTTATAAAATTTTTTAAATGATTGAATTAATGTTGATACTAAACCAACTCCACCAACACCGAATAAAATACCATTTTTTACTTCGGGTTCTTGAATACTAGTGGCTATTAAAGACATGGTTGAAGCAACACCTGTTACAATAATACCTGAAATAGCTAATTTATTAGCAAAACCTTTCCATTTACCACCTGCATGAGCATGCATAAATCTTAGACCAGCTGCTTTTTCACCCCATTGTTTCATTAATACTTCCATATTATCACTCCATGAATCGGCATTAACTTTTTTACGTAAATCACCTAAGCGAGCAGTAGCTAATGCTTCTTGTTCTCCTGCTCCTAAATTTTCAGTAGACATTTTATAATATTATAAAATATTTTTTCCAAATATTTTTATTTTTGCTAAATAAAAATAAAAATATTAATTAGTAAATATGATATTTATTAATACTATATATATGAAAATTAGTATTAACAATCCAAATTTATTAAAACAATTATTATGGCTCTATAAAGAAGAATATAATTTTAATATAATATATTCAGACAGCAATTTAAATTATTATATAGAATATATAAACAAGGTATATAAAGTATTATATAATTTAAAGGAAAAATCAAACTATGATTTTAATAATACAAAAATTTCATTTCCACAATCATAATTATGGTTTAAAATATGTAATCCTGCTTTATTTATTAACCGTTTTAATTCATCTATTTTAAATATATAATAATAACGTTCATAACTTTCACCACAACTATTCCATAATACTATGTTATTTCCATATGATTTAAAATTACGTCTTGTTTTTTTTGGTTGATTAATTGACCAAACTGATAATAAAATTTTTCCACCTGATTTTATTAATCTCTTTATTTCTAATAATGCCCTTAATCTGTTTTCTTCACTTACTAAATGATGCAGTACAGCAATACAAATAATAGCATCGGCACTGTTACTTGGTAATTGTGTATTAGTAATTTCAGATTTAATAACATTTAAGTTTTTACTTTTACAAATATTAATAAAATTTTGACAATTATCAATTCCTATAAAGTTTAAATTTTTGAATTTCATATTTCTTCCATTACCACAACCTAAATCATAAATTAGTGAATTTTCATTTTTTAAACTAATTTCTTCTAAAAATTCAATAATCCAAGACCAACTATATACTCGTGTATTTGAAAAATGAGCCGCTATTTTTTCATATACATCTTTTACATTCGTTTGTTCCATATTACTAATATTGTTAATATTGTTACTATTGTTAATATTGTTACTATTATTATTAAGTGTTTCAATTAATGATTCGCTCATTATATATTACTTGAAATATCATTTTAATTTTAAATCAATTTTAAATAAAAAAAATTGATTTAAATACAATTCATTAAATGTTGATGATATAAATGGAAAATCTTTCTACATCATCTATGCTCGATATCAAAGCAATTGAAGAATCGATTACTTGCCCTATTACTCAGATGCCTATGATAAATCCAGTAACTGGTAGTGATGGTCAAACATATGAAAGGGAGGCTATTGAAACATGGTTACGTCAGCATAGAACATCTCCGCACGATCGTTCCACAATGAATATTGAAAGTTTAAAATTGAATATAGCTTTAAAGTTTTTATGTGATAAATATCACCAAGAAACTCAAAGCCCCAAGGAAAAAGTAGCAACAAAGACCGGAACATATAACATTTTATTAGAGCATAATTTAACAAAAAATGAAAAAAATAATTTAATGGTAACATTCAATGTTAATCCTGAAAGCTTTCCAAAAGAACTTGAAAATAATCATTTACCACAAGATATTGTTTTAGTTGTTGACCATTCAGGTTCAATGAATATGGCAGTTGAAGCAAAAGATGCACAAAATAATAATATTGAAAGTGGCATGTCTATTCAAGATATTGTTAATCACGCTGCTAAAACTGTGGCAAAATCATTAAATAAAGAATCACGTTTAGCTGTAATTTGCTTTGATAGTACAATTACTATTGTATTTGATTTAATGTTAATGACTGAAATTAATAAAGCAAACGCACTTGATAAAATCGATACTATTAAACCGAGACATCAAACAAATATTTGGGGAGGTATTGACCAAGCACTTAAGATACTTGATTCACGAATTGATAAAACACGAAATAGTGCTATTTTAATGTTTACTGATGGCCAGCCAAATATTTCACCAGCACGAGGTGAAGTTGAAACATTAAAAAAACTGCGAAGCAATATAAATTTTACAACACCAATTTATACATTTGGTTTTGGGTATAGCTTACAAAAAGATTTGCTATATGATATGGCAAAATATGCTAATGGTGCTAATGGCCATATTCCTGATGGAGGTATGATTGCCACCGTGTTCTGTAATTTTACAGGAACAATTTTAAGTACAGTTGTAATGAATTTACAATTACATATTATTTCAAAAACAAAAAAAGTTAATTCAGAATTAATTATCGGTGATTTCGCAAGTAATTTTGATGAAAAGACAAATTGTTATACATATGATTTAGGAACAGTTCAAAATGAACAAGAGAAAAATATTATTTTAAATACACAAGGAAATGAAGATTTTACATATTATTATACTTATAAAATTTGTGGACAATCATTTAAAAGTGATGAAATCACTGTAGATAGAGCAAAAATCACACAAACTGTTTACGATGAAAATGTTAATATTCATAAATACAGATTTGAAGTTGTAAATAGTATTCGTAAAATGATTAATTATAATAGAATTGGACAAACCAATATGGCTAAAGAAGAATTATATAATATTATTAGAAAATTAAAAGAAAATCCTCGAAATACTGACCACAAATTAATTCGTGGTCTTCTTATTAATCTCGAAGGCCAAGTAAATATTGCTATTTCAAACCCCACATATTTTAGTCGCTGGGGAGAATTTTATTTAGACCAACTTTCGCGCTCTATTAATCAACAAATCAAACCTAATTTTAAAGACGAGGGATGTCCATTTGGTGGACAAACATTTGAAGATATTGTAGATAGAACAAGTGATATCTTTGATACTTTACCACCACCTACACCATCACTTATTAATCGTTCACACCATACTGCAACATCAAATAATTATGTTAATAGAAATGTAAATATGTCTGATTTTAATAATCAATATGGTGGATGTTTTCATTCATCGTGTAGTATTACAATGGCTAATGGTGAAATTACAAATATTAAAAGCATTAAAAAGGGAGATATTGTAAAAACAATGACTATTGATAATAAAATTTCACAATCCAAGGTAGTTTGTGTTGTAGAAACACATATTAAAAATAATATTCGTAAAATGTGTTTAATTGATGGATTAACTATTACACCATGGCATCCTATTTATTATAATAGTAATTGGTGTTTTCCATACGATTTAACTCAAACAGTTAATGTTAAAACAACATCAATGTTAACATTTGTATTAGAAAAAGATCATATTGTATTTATTAACGATGTACCGTGTATTACATTAGGTCATAATTATAGAAATAATAATGTGTTAAAACATCCATATTTTGGAACTACTAATGTGATTAAGGATTTAAAGGCTAGTAATTATTGGTCATTTGGTCATATTAATTTATATGACGATGAAATTAAATTTACAAAAACAAATAATTATGTAACTAAAATGCATATTCCAATTATCAAAGAACCACCTACATTAGTAGATGTAGTTTAAATGTTAAACATTATGTTAAAAATAAAAAATATAAATATTAAAAATTATTATATTTTTTATTTTTTTATGAAAATTTTAGATCAAGTAATTGAGCAGATATATCAATCAACGATGTATCACCTTCAACACCCGTTACTATTAAATTATCGATTAAATTATCATATTTACGTTGTAATTCGTTTATTTGAGCAGTTTTATTAGATAAATCATTTTTTAAAGAAACAACAGAACTATCATTACTTAAATTATTAGCAAAATTAGAATTGTAAATATTTGAAGTAGTTAACAAATTAATTTTTTTGGGCATTTTTATATAATATATAATAATATTATATATTAGAATTAAATCCAAATTGTCTTTCTAAATTAGGCGGACTATTTATAAAATTAGTTTCAGACATATTTATACTACGATTAATAATTTCATTATCAAAATTTAATTCTGTATTTGGAATAACTTGTTGAAAATCTAAATCAAAATTTTTAATACTATTTTGCATAATTATATTTTCTAATAAATGAATTTTTTCTTCTAAATTTTCTATCTTTTTTTCTAATAATTCTAATTTATTATCACTCATTTATTTTAAATAATATTATAATTTATAATATATAAATTATATTATATCATTTTTAAAAATATTATTTAAAATATATAAATTATAATTATTTAAAAAGATTTATTTTATTAATACATTGATGGTAGCAATTGGTATTGATTTAGGAACAACTTATTCATGTGTTGGTGTATGGAAAAATGGACAATGTGAAATTATAGCAAACGATCAAGGTCAACGAACAACACCATCATATGTTGCTTTTACTGATAATGAACGATTAATTGGTGCTTCAGCAAAAAATCAATCATCACAAAATCCAGAAAATACTATTTATGATGCTAAACGTCTTATTGGTAGAGTGTTTAGTGATTCATCAACTCAAAGTGATATTAAACAATTTCCCTTTAAAGTAAAAGATAAAGATAATAAACCAATTATTGAAGCTCAATATAAAGGCGAAACTAAAGATTTTCAACCGGAAGAGATTTCATCTATGGTTTTAACAAAAATGAAAGAAATTGCGGAAGATTTTCTTGGAGAACCGGTCGATAGTGCTGTTATTACTGTTCCAGCATATTTTAATGACGCTCAACGTCAATCAACAAAAGATGCCGGTTCTATTGCTGGATTAAAAGTATTACGTATTATTAATGAACCTACTGCTGCTGCGATTGCTTATGGATTAGATAATACAAAAGATGATAAAGAAAGAAATATTTTAATTTATGATTTAGGTGGTGGGACTTTTGATGTTACGTTATTAAGTATTGAAGAGGGTGTATTTGAGGTGAAAGCAACAGCAGGTGATACAAGATTAGGGGGTGAAGATTTTGATAGTCGTTTAGTTAATCATTTTACACAAGATTTTAAAAGAAAACATAAAAAAGATTTATCAGATAATAAAAGATCATTAAGACGTCTTAGAACATCTTGTGAAAATTTAAAAAAAACTTTATCAGCATCTACACAAGCAACAATAGAAATTGATAGTTTATATGATGGTATTGATTATTCAGCTTCTATTACTCGTGCAAGATTTGAAGAATTATGTGGAGACTTATTTAGAAAAACATTTGAACCAGTTGAACAAGTAATGAAAGATTCTGGTATTAGTAAATCGAATATTCATGAAATTGTATTAGTTGGTGGTTCGACACGTATTCCAAAAGTTCAATCACAATTAACCGATTATTTTAATAGAAAACAATTAAATCGTTCAATTAATCCCGATGAAGCTGTAGCATATGGTGCTGCAGTTCAAGCAGCATTATTATCCGGTGTAAAAGATAGTAAAATTGATGATTTACTTCTATTAGATGTTGCTCCATTATCATTAGGAGTTGAAACAAGTGGTGGTGTAATGACACGAATTATTGAAAGAAATAGTACAATTCCAACTTCTAAATCTCAAACATTTAGTACATATGCTGATAATCAACCGGCAGTTACAGTCCAAGTATTTGAAGGAGAAAGACAATTTACTAAAGATAATAATAAATTAGGTGAATTTACTTTACAAGGAATTCCTCCTATGCCTCGTGGTGTACCACAAATTGAAATCACATATGATTTAGACGCAAATGGAATTTTAAATGTATCTGCATCAGAAAAATCAACTGGAAAATCGGATAAAATAACAGTAACAAATGATAAAGGAAGATTAAGTAAAGAAGATATTGATAAGATGTTAGCAGATGCCGAAAAATTCAAAGAAGAAGATGAAAGAGAAAAAGAAAAAATAGAAGCAAGAAATAATTTTGAAAATAATGTATTTCAGATGAAATCAACATTAAATGATGAAAAAATGTCATCATTAATTGATGATGAATTAAAAACTAAATTAAATAAAATAGCAGAGGACGCTACATCTTGGTTAGATAATAATCAAAGTGCTTCAAAAGAAGAATATGATTCAAGATTAAAAGAATTTCAAGAAGAAATGAAACCTTTACAAGAAAAAATGATGGCTAATATGCAACAAGGTGAAATGCCTGGAGGAATGCCTGGAGGAATGCCCGGAGGAATGCCCGGAGGAATGCCCGGAGGAATGCCCGGAGGAATGCCTGGAGGAATGCCAAGTTCAGAAGAACAACCAAAATCAAATGTAAATATAGAAGATGTTGATTAAAAATAAAAAATATAATTATATATTTATAAAATTATATTTTTTATGTTAGAGTTTTATTTGAATTAATAAAAAATGTTCCAAAATTTTGCAATTCATATAATGATGATAACCATAAATTATTGTTAAAATTAGTATTTTGAGAAAATAATATTATACTCAAAAAAATAGCAATATGACTAATACAAATAGTAATATTTTCTCCATATAAAACAGGTAAGGTATAGATATTATCTTCTTTATCTTTTTTTATATCTTTTATATCCAATAAATTACTTGAACCAAATAATGATAAAATATTTGGTAAATAAATTAATGGATAATTAATTATATCATAACTATTATCATGATATACAATTGGTAATATTATTGTACCAATTGTCCAAAAAATACCGATATATATTGCTTTAAATTGTCTAAATTCTTTTTTTAAATTTCGATAAAAAATTGTAGATGACAATAACAAAATAAATATATATCTTTCAGATTCTTGTGATAATAAATATAATATATATAAATAGCTTGATAATATAGTTATAATATTATAATTTATATTTTTTAATAAGTAATTATAATAATCTCTCTTTTCTATTGAAATTATTTCATTATTATTAATAATATTATTATTAATATTATTATTTAAAACTATAGTATTATTATAATCAATCGCATCTAATAATCTATCAGTACCATATGTAGTAATCCCAATAGCAAATTGTAATAATATTAATTCAATATTAATTATATTATAATCATAATATATATTTGTAAATATATATTGAATTATATTTAAGGGAATTCCAATATTACTTCCTATAATTGGATTATAAATTGTGTTAAATTCATTATCATTATCATTATTATTATTATTAATGAAATTTGTATTTAATATAATATTTTTATTATAAATATTGTTATGTAATTTTAATATAGGTTTATAATAATTTATAATAAAAGTCATAATATATTAATATTTTATATTTTTTTATAATATATTAACATAAAATATTAATATAATATATAAAATGGATTATAATTTAGATTATGATACAAAAAAAGAAAAACATAATCAAAATGAAAACTCTAACTTAAAATTAGAAACATTTAAAGATTTAGTTATGTATTATCAAACATCACTTAGAAATGTAGGATTAACAACAGCAATTTCATTTGCTGCTTTAGGTTATTCTAGATTTTATAGAGGAAAAAATAAAATGTATACAGTTGGATTAGCATTTATATCTGTTTTATTATTAACTTGTTCTACACTTCTTAATTCTATATTATATAATAGTTTACAACCATATTTAAAAAATCCCAAATATAAAGATATTGAACAATGGATTATTATTAATAAAATATTCTTTGTTATTCATTTTTCATTATTATTCTTTGGTTTATTTACTGTATATCGTTTATTTACAGAAAAAACATTTTAAAAATAAAAATAAAAAAATAATTTAATAATATTTATAAATATTATTTATAAATATTATTTAATCTGTATCATATAAATTATACCATAATCCACCCACAAAATTTATTTTATTTTCAAAATAAAATAATGAATCTACATTTAAAAAATCAACATTTAAAAACTTAAAATCAACATTATAATCAAGACATTCAATAATATTATTATTGATTAAAGATGAATCATAATATAATTTATCATAAATTCCATTATTATAAAATATTTTATCTGTATATTTTACCAAATTAGAACTAATTTTATTATATATGTTTGTATTTAAATATTGATTATAATCAAAATTTAATGCAAAATTTTCACAATTAGCATATCCTTTTATTAATTCATTATCATTAATTAAATTTATTTTTCCCGCCGATTTAAATAAATTATCCGGATCAAGTGATAATATACTCGATACATAATCCGTTATCAATGTTCCTTTATTATCTTTTTTATCTTTCACATATACATTGATTTCACATCTTGTAGAAGGTTCATCTGATATAAATTCAAAAATAGGTGACGTGCAATTATAAATATTAATACTTAAAAAATAATCTTTATCACTATCAGAAATAATACTTGATGGTTGTAATATTAAATTATTATTATTATTATTATTATTATTTTTTAAATAATCATTTATTACATTAAACTGTTCATTATTTAAACGATAATTTATATATGTTGATTTTTCATTAACAGTAAATGGTGCATGTAATATATTCTTATTTATAGGATTATATGTTAAACTAGGCATACCAGTTAAAAGTGCGTTATAAAAAATTGTTAAAAATTTTTGATTATTTAAACCAAAAAACATATTTTATAATTCATAATATAATTAAAATATGTTTAACTTATTTTAATTATATTATGAATTATCGATTATTTATTATAAAAAATATTACAATAATTTATGTATTTCTTCTTCTAAATCACTTAATTCTGGTTTACATAATGCTTCATAATCTATAAATATTTTTTTATCTTCATTATAATAATTATATGTATTTGGTTGACATGGAACAACATTCATAGGATATGGCCAATGACTTGTTGTTCTTAATTTATTATAAAAATTTTTTCTTTGTTTTCTCTCTTTTTCATTATTTTTTTCATTATATTTTGGTAAATAACATAAATATTGAACTAATCTCTCTTCTACACAATTTTCATCTCCACAAGTA
>Ga0181400_1001343_pt1 | contig 10179 bp, 9 predicted proteins | sample 23SPOviralmetaG_FD_130129 | JGI IMG/M metagenome (GOLD analysis project Ga0181400, IMG submission 130129) | Marine viral communities from the oligotrophic San Pedro Time Series (SPOT) site, San Pedro Channel, CA, USA - 23 SPOT_SRF_2011-06-22 | ecosystem: Environmental > Aquatic > Marine > Strait... | reverse complement strand
CAGGATCATAAAGAACGTGATAAGCACATTTATGAAGAACGAAAGAGGTTGAGACAAGAGCAAAAGCTACAGCCGAAAATGACATGCGAAGCGTATGTTAAAATACTTAACGATTACAATGCTAAACAGAATAAAGAAAATACTGGTACACCGTAGATGCTCTTTGGAGTAGGGCTTGTGATTGGAATTGTTTTTATTGCAAGTTTGCTTGGCGTCTTCTGGCTAGGTCTGCGCTGTCGGTGTTGAGTCAGCTCTACCACAAAACTTTTCTTGAATGCCAGTTAGAAAAATTGGGATTATCCTTGGTCAGCTCTCCAGCTTTATTCTTGATTCCTGCACTGCGAGTCAAATAGTTCTTCCTTCGCGTCTTGTCTCCATGGTTCAGCTTTGGATCTAGTAACCCCGTCTTATCCTTAAAATGCTCACTTCCAGTGCGACCAAAGTCAATCGTCTTTCCATTGACTTGGGTTCGTAGTTTGAAATCTTTACGGGGTGAGAGTGAGTACTCATATCGTCCGACCTTAACCATCTATAGTATCGACATATTATTCGGAGCGTGACTTGATGAGTAGCGTAGCAATGCTCCGACCACGCACGGCGACAGGTTCATAGTTGTTGTTCACCAATCGTAACTCCACATTTTTCAGGTTGATACGCTGTGCGTTTGCTAAGTCAATGAAGGTTCGAGGTGGTTCTGTTTGTATCTTACCGTCGGGTTGATACCGAATCATAGTACTCAGGAGGGACTTGCGTACTCCCGGCTGCGAATCATAAGATTCGAGAGGATTAGACATGAGCTCAACCATAAGGTGCGGAGTTTGTGATCGCGCTTCAAAAAGGTTCTCGCTTACCACTGAGCCCTCTAGTAGAGTTGATGTAAAGTTTTCCTCATCAGTTTCATTTACTGAACCGAGCTTGTATCCTAACCACTCTCCCATCGCTTTCGTTTCAAACTGAATTTCAGGTCGCATACTTTCACCACGTTGTGGAGAAACTAGGCTGGTTGGAAATCCAGCGGGCACTTGCAACACCTGAGTACCTAATGAAGAGTCAGTGAAAGGCGTAGGAGTCCACGAAAGGTTGCGAACTGATACTGCGGAGTGAAATACGCAAAAGGGGTAAAATGTAAGATCGTCACTTCTTAAAAGTGGGAACGTAGCAATAAGTTCCTGATTGGCTTGGCCATGACGATATCGAATAGCTAGAAGTTCACCTCCCCTCTTTTGGATTTCAATGAAATCATTCTGTAGGCTATCATCGCCTACATATACAGGAGCATCTCCCTGTTCCGTTAAAGTGTCTCCTTTCTGGATATAATATTTCATATCCCCGCCCACGAAACTAACACCGATACCAAATAAGATATTTGCAGCAACAGCTGTTGTGGGTGCGAAATTAGGCGGATTTACATTAGCCAAGTTTGTTGTCGAAACACCAATCAAAAAGCCCTGTTGTCCTAGCCCAGCGGGCGCTCCCGCATCATTCAATACTGTGCCTAACTGCGCTCGCCATATGGATTGTCCGCGACATAAGGGCAGCTGTCCGAGGACTGCCTGCTCGTAAAGAGGTGAAGTCTTAGTGCCTGCGTACTCGCCTGGATCTGGATTGTTAACAATCGTTGATGCTCTTTCGAGTAAGGCTGTATGGTAGTTGTAGATTGAATAGCGGTATTGAATATTTGATTTAAGAGCTTCGGTCACATCGCACGCAAACTCAATGGCGAGAAGGGTTGAGCTGTCGGTTACATCGTTCGCGCCCTCCCTATTGCCCGTAGCATAGTTGAGTGCTCTTTCCAAATCTTGCATAAAATCACCCCAATTAGAAGGTCCATATGGTGCGTCTCGGGATTGCATTATAGCATCTACATAACCTTCGGAGGAGGTTGGCAACTCTGGGTAAAGAACGATAGACACTATTCGCTGCCCTGGACCTACAACCAGCGTTGGCAACTCTATTTCAGCTGAGAAGTTCTGCAAGGCCACTTGCGAGTCTGGCTCGATGACAATGTCCGTATTGAATCTGCTCCTGAAAAAGGCCTTTTCGTCTTCGGTGGTTAAGCGAATAAGTTTCATCTATTCTAGGGTGGTAAAAAAATTACACTGATACGCCTTCAGGTTTTGCGGCATCACGCATTTGTGTAATTACCTCCTGTAGTTGAGAAATGACATTGTATAGCTCCTCCACGTGGGAGTACTCGATATTCTCAATTGTATTATTGAAGCACTGCGAAGAGCAACAGTTTAGGCGCTTAAGGATTCCTTTAAGTTTGAGAAACACACGACGTTTTGCCATTACTTAGTCTTTTTATTATTTTTCTTAGTTCTAGCAAACAGTTGCTTCTCTGATTTCTTGGGAGGCTTGCGTGGTTGCTTAGGCGGAGGGACTGGGGTTTTGAGCACTCCGTATAGGGACATATCTAATAACACGAGAGAAATTATCTGCTGATAATAGTAAGAAATGCCAAGGGTATCTTCACAGCTCCAACATCAATCAGGCTCCGGTGTTTACCATGCATCAAGAGGCGCAGATGGCTCAATTGCTTCTTCTGTGTCTTTAAAGACGCTTGCAGATTGTGTTGATCAGAATACCGATCGGTTGAAAGTGGATATCGAGGATGCATCCGGGCAAGGACTTGCTACTGAGGCAAAACAGGATACTCAGATCTCAGAACTGAATTCACTGGTCGGATACGGAGGTGCAGGTAATAACGATCTTGGCGATGGTGCGGTTAGGCTGCAAACGTTTTGCTACGGACATGACGGTGCATCCAATATGCGACGATTGCGGACGGATACCGACGGGCATCTTCAGGTCGATATTGTAAGTAGTGCTGCAGGCGGCGACGCAACCGCTGCGAATCAGGTGATTGCAAACGCATCGCTAGCCACTATCGAGGCTGATACAACGAGTATTGATGGGAAAACGCCTGCCCTCGGTCAAGCCGCTATGGCTGCTAGTGTTCCCGTTGCTCTAGCTTCGAACCAGTCCGCACTGGCCGTGACCGGTACATTCTTTCAGGCCACGCAGCCTGTATCGGGGAGTGTGTCCGTTTCCAACTTTCCTGCTACCCAGACGGTTGATGGGACCGTAGCTGTTAGCGGCACGGTGAGTGTTGACGGCTCGGGAGTTACTCAGCCCATTTCGGCCGCGGCATTACCATTGCCGTCAGGTGCCAGCACCTCAGCGCTACAGACTTCTGGTAATACATCTCTTTCCACTATTGCGGGCGATACAACAAGTATTGATGGGAAAACGCCTGCCCTAGGTCAGGCTGTTATGGCGGCTAGTGTTCCGGTAGCTCTGGCTTCGAACCAGTCCACACTACCCGTGACCGGGACATTCTTTCAGGCCACGCAGCCTGTGTCGGGAAGCGTATCCGTTTCTAACTTCCCTGCGACGCAAACAGTGGACGGAACTGTAGCTGTTAGCGGTACAGTCAGTGTCGATGGGTCAGGTGTGACTCAACCAATTAGCGCATCAGCTCTGCCACTTCCAAGTGGCGCGAGTACAAGCGCATTGCAAACAGCAGGTAATAGTAGTCTCGCAACCATTGCGGGTGATACTACCTCACTCGATGGAAAAATCTTAACTTCTGCTCCTATATCTAGCAATGGAACAACTACAGCTCAGGCTGTGAACATTATGGGAACAAATGACGGAACCAACTTCCGAACGCTTGCTTGTGGGGATGGTGGCGTGCTTCAGACAGAAGTAGACCACTCTTGGGATAACACAAATGTGCTAATCAATAACGTCGCCATCGCCGCGGGTGCAGAGCAACTGTCGTCGGAATTTGATTTAGGGCAAGGTGTGTCTCACGAAATTGGGCGCATTGAGGTGTATGTGAATAATAGCGCTGGCGTAGAACTGGAGGTCTCCGGGGGCGCACTACACGCCACAGGCGGAGATCTCTATTTAGCAGCAGACGGTGCGGTCGTTAGTTCAGTCGAGGAGAAGTTTACGTTTTCGCAGGACGACGTGGGGCTCTCTGCTGGGCACCGATTTATGAAATTTAATGTTGCGAATAAGGACGGCAGCACCTCAACTAACGTCACGCTCCGTGTTGCCTATTACAAGTAAATGTATTTTAGAGCCTTAGAACAGATGTCAACCTTTAAAGAGAAGTTCAACAAGAAGTTCGGATTTGAAAAGGACGCGGGACACAGCCGAGTCGAACTCAGCCGCATCTCAGGCATACCTCTTTCAATCATAAATGAGGCATACCGTCGGGGTGTAGGCGCACACAAGACGAACATTACTTCGGTTCGTGTTGCTGCGACTGGAAAAAAAGACCCAACCGCCCCTAGGTCATCACGTATGAGTGCAGAGCAGTGGGGGCAAGCTAGGAGTTATGGTCTGATTATGCAGAACCCAAAGCAAACGAAAGAGGGACAGCCAGATGCTGATTTGTGGAAACGAGTACTCAAGCATCGAGCTCGTAAAGCTAAAAAAGACCCGAAAAAATAGATACCAATTTCTCTTGGTTTAGTATGAGGGAACATCTGGAGCAAATGGTTGAAATTGTTGACCGCATCGCACCTAGCATTGATGACTGGGACTATATGCAACTGATGACCCTTCTACAGCAAGCATACATGAGTACTCCCATAGCCCAACGAGCACCAACCCCACACCCCTCCTCTCAAACATCAATGGAACACGATTATTACAATCTACTGTCTCGCCACCACAGGCTGAAGCGTGCTAACAAGCGACGATTTAAGGCTCATCGAGAGCAAATCCAAAATCTCCAAGAAACAGTTGAAGAGCTCGAACACGAAATAAGTTATTTACAACAAGGACATCGCCCGCCTTTGGTTATGTGGGATGGCAAGCCGGTTGAATAAATGAGCAGAATTGTGAATAATTTATTTCGGATGTAATAATAAGATGGCTGATAACTTCGTGCGTATCCAAAGTGTCGAATCTGGAACTTTCAACTCATCGCAGAATCGTGCTACATTCATTATTCCAGGAAACAGTGGCGTGGTCTCGCTCCGAGATTCATTCATGGAGTTGGTTGCCAACGTTGAGTACGGGGGAGCTATTCCCAATGCACATCCTTGCTTTCTCAAGTGGCAGGTTGGTAATGATGCTTATGATAATTATTTCCCTAATATCGCCATGATCCGAAACGCCGATATTCGAACCTCTATGCAAGGTCAGGTCGACAGTCTGCGTCGTGTGGACGTGCTTCGCTCGAACACTATGGCTTACCGCAAGGGCTGCTTTGCGCTAGAGAGTGATGATTACCTTTCCGCCAGCTCTATTCGCCATCCAGGGGAACAGAATCAATATGGCGTTTTCTTTCAAGGCAACAAGGTCGGACCTATCGCCTCGCGTATGCGTGAAGCGCCGCTCCCGATCGCACTCCCTGATATGCTCGACTTCTGCGAGATTGATGCTATTGACACCAGTAAGACTGGCGACATCACTATTCATGTAGAGATGAATCTAGGAGGTTCAGGACGGTCAGGTCCTCTAGGCATACAGCAAATAGACACCTTTGGTGGACCCGAGTTTGCTGGTGCAGCGGAGGACATTCCGGCAGCACCCGCTGGGGGAGCGACATTCACTGGTCTAACCATCACTGGTCCCTTCACTTCAATTGGCGCTAGTTCATTCAGACTGGGTCAGAAGTACATCATAACCGCCGCTACCGCCGTTGGTGGTGCACCCGCCTTGCTTAATGAGGAGTTCTCAGTTGGCAACCTTACACTAAATGGCGCCAATGCTATAGTCATTACTTTCGTAACGGCGCGCGCAGATCTTACCGTCGGACAGGGTTATACTGGAATCACATTCGCACCGGTGGGAGGTATTAATGCCATTGCTGACGTTCCCGCTGCTCCCGCAGGTGGCGCAGCATTCACTAGCCTTACCACTGCACCACTCTTCCAGGATCTGGATTCTAGTCCATACTACGTCGGACAGCAACTGGAATTCCTCTCCGCAACTGTGGTTGCTGGCGCTCCCGCCATTGTTGGTGACGAAGTCACCATTGGTGAAATCTCACAGAATGCTGACGGCTCGCTTGTGCTTACATTTGTAACTCCTAAGACAGCGCTTACTGTCGGGCAAGGCTATACGGATGTGAGGGTGGGTGGACTTGATAGCACGGAAGCGGCTCTTACGTTCCCCGAGTGTCGTCTGGTTTACAAAACGATTGCGCCTATGTCGCAGATGCCTATGATGTATGAGTACTCACGATATGAAACCATTGAGGAGAACGGTTCGGGTCTGGTGAATTACCAGCGCGGTATTGAGCTCGACGGATCAGCTAGCGAGGTTCTGCTTGTCCCTATTGACCCCGATACCCACCTGCTTGCTACTGACAGTGAGTGGCAGGAGTTCAGGCTGCGTGTCAACAATATTGAAATGACTGACCGACCTGTGCTCGTTGGATCTCCGCTTTATTTTGACCGCTTGGTAACCACACTTCTGGAAATGGGTATTGATGTGCGGAGTGTGCAGCAAAATATGTCGCGAGTGACCGACATTTGGGCGACCGCATGGCAAGACATCGACCAGGATCTTGTGCTTGCTGGAACGCCAATGCCTCAGGTTGTGGGTCCAAAGAAGAACCTTCAGATAATCATTCAGTGTGCTGCGGGAGGTGAAGGCGTTCGTTCCTACGCTGTCTTTGCTCGACGCACTGTTATTCTTGATTTACGGAAGTAATTGACGAAGGTGTAGATAATAAATTATCTCGCAATAGATTAAGATGCCAGTGAATTATGTCAATGTCATTCCGCAGAATGCGCGCCAGAACGGATACAAAAGCTTCGACACTGTTGACTTCTCGTTGCAGTTTCCTGGTATGAAAATGCGTACTGGCTCGCTTAGGCTGACTGGTAAGCTTTCGGTTCAGAAGCCACAGGGAACAGACCTCACTACCGAACAAATTCAGTTCGATAAGTATGTCGGCGCACACTCTCTGTTTCAGAGCGTGAGTACTCGGATTGGAGGTCAAGTGATTGACAACGTTGTCGAATACCCCCGTCTGGTCAAGATGGTTCAGAGTGCGACCAAGACCCCGAGTGATCTCAATAACTCCGAGGACCTCTCTTGCCTCCGTGCGCCGTCGGTAGAGGCTGCACGCCAGCTCGTTGTAGGTGAGAAGAAGGCAAACGGCGACAGAGTTGAGCTAGACTTCTCAGTCCGTCCGATGATTGCTATCAATAGTGTAATTAACCCTGGTGAGACTTACCTATCATACGCAAAGAGTGGAGAAATCCAAGTGTCGGTTACGATGGCTCGGGTTGCCGAGGCTCTGTATGGTCTGGGTATGGACGGCACGGTGCACTATGTTGTCGATGACCTGCGCCTCCGTTTCCTTGCCGAGCCAGACGATATGAAGGAGCAGCCGCCGCTGGTGATGATGCGGCGAATGTCAATCGTCCAATCCTTTGACTCATCTCTTGCTAATATCCAGACTAATGTCCCGATGATTGCGTCGTCGGCATCCGCGTCGTTCATTCGCCAGACCCAGCAAGGCAAGGCAATCGATAATACTCTGTCTTGTGAGCAACCGCCTAACATTGAGCGAGTGACCTTCGCATTTAACAACACAACCAACGAGCTCATCTCTTATGAGCTCCGCTCCAACATTGAGTACATCGATCGCTATGTTGATTCGATCCAGAACACCGGGTTGACCTCAGCCTACCCAGCGCTTGTCCTTGCGAACGAGACTTTCGGTCTGGGACTTGACCTTGGTGGCAATGTTGACTTGTCGCGCAACAAGTTCTCGATGCAAATTGAGTCGGCAGTCAATACGTCCACAACGGGCTCATACATCGCCTTCATGTACTTTTCTGGTGTGATGTCATTATAATTTACTAGACCCCCAATAAATAATCTAAACCAAGAGTAAGATGGCACTATCCCGAACGAACTATATGGACGCTTCTGTTTATGTCGCTGGACGACGCGCTGAATTCCGTTTGCCTTCTGATGCTGTTCTGAAGCCAAATTTCCGACTTCTGAATGTGGGACTTATTGGTGCGACCGCAGATGAGTACAATCCACTCACTGGCGCTTATGGTATTATTGAAAGCATTCAGTTGTTCGATGGTTCGCAACCGCTCGACCAAGACCTTGAGTTTTCGCGCTACGCTGGCTTGAAGAATGCTCTCCATTCTAACGCCGAAACCACTAGTAATGTGAATCAACTGGCGAAGTGTGAGCTTGGGTATGCGGCTGTTGGACCAACAATTTTTAACGAGAATGGAGTTATCTCGCGGCACCCTCTCATTTCCACCGGTGCTAACCTTACTACCCAGAATAACATTATTCCCGCTGATGCGGATAGTCAGCTCGTGCAGGAGAGTCGGTTTGCTTGGCTTGATGTCCGCTCGTGTCTAGGCTTCCTTCGCCAATCCTCTGTCGTCCCTACAACTCTTTACAAGAACCTTCGCCTAGTGATCAACTACAAGTCGTCGGCGCAGTTGAAGCTCGATGGTATTGTTGAGGACAGCACAAAGGCATTTAGTCACGCGCGCCCATTCCTCTGTTACGAAACGCTTGAAGGAGACGCTGCGGACCAATTCTCACGAGACTACAAGGGTGTGTCGTTCAACGCTGTTGAGACGGCAATCGTCCATGTCCCGACGGTCGTCGGCGGCGTAACTCAGCAGCGCTCTTACAACATTACTGGCTTTGACAATAAGTACGTCGATAAGATGCTGCTTATTCAAGAGCCTCTTGATGCCGCTACATACCGTAATGGTAATGACAACTTAGGCTATGGCAATCAGGGATCCATATCCCAGATGGATCAAAAGCTTCAGTTGTCCATTAATGGGCGCAACATTTTCCCACAGACGATCGAGGGCAAGATGAACCGACTTGCTATGACTACCGAGGCGTGGGGTAAGCTGAACATTTCTGCGGGGCAGAACTTCATCGGTCTGCAAAACTCGGGAGCGATGATGACTGACGAGATGACTAACCGAGTTGGTGAACTGGATTACACAGGGTTCTTTGTCCGGAATGTTATCCGTGATCTAAAGATGACTTATGACCGGGTAGGCGTGGCTGCGGAGGACAAGCTACTCCAGGCGCTCAATCTCCGCCTTGTCGGTGTGGTGCGACGCGCTGTCATCGTTGCGGACGGTTCATACCGAGTGCTCTACGTGTAATTAGTATTACTACAATAAAATCTCATTACTATATAGTATGACTTCAACTATCTTGGAATTGCGACAAGCCCAGGCTGATGTAATTCATCAAAATGGAGATTTCAGTGTGAATCTCCCTTTTAAGCAAGAGATTGAGGAAGGAGACCAGATTGTGGTCTCAAAGGCTTTTGTGGATACGCAGCAGCAGAGCGAACAGCGGATCATCATACCGAGTGGAGGTATCACATTGTCCATGACAGGCTACAAGTACATGATGAACCAGGGGTCGCCTAATGATCAGACAAATTTGTTTCGCGTTGCTGGAGGTGGCGCTGCGATTGATGCTGACGGTGCGTGGTTAGTTGCGTGTGTAGACCAGGGTGTGGCGGATATCAAAACGTTAACCGATGTCACGCTGCAGAACGGATCGCAAATCCCTAACGACCCACTTGGGTCTGGACCAATAGGTCATATCAGTATTCTATACACAGACCCTATATCAGGTGTAGCGGCTAGAAAGGATATAGCCACGAAGCTCAATGCTTTACCTGGGACACGCACTAACGTAAAGATTGGATTGAAGTTTAATGCGTCCGCTGGAGCCCCGCAGCAACTTTCGGTTAACTGGTTGCCAAACACACCATTGTCGGATAATGCGGCGTCTGTTATTGCCGAAAATACAACCGACGCTCCAGCAGGCGGAACTGTCAACTTAGCGCCTAAGGAATACACATTCACTACCACTCTTGCTGCGGGTGCGTATTCTGAGCAAGAGTTAGTTACGCAACTGAACGACCAATTTCAAAATAACCAGCCAGCTGCCGGTGAATTTGTAGGACAAAGCGGACAGAAGTTTTTTGAGTTGGATGATGGCGCGGATCTTTTCTGGACAGATAGGGACGGAGGAGTTGTGTATGAATGGAAAGACGGAACGAAGCGTTGGTTCGGTGCTAGCCAGGTTGCATTAGATTACGTCCCAACAACGCAACAGTTTGTGTGGGCTTACTTACATACGCCCTATTATCATAAGGCTCAAGAGGTCGTAGGATTTATAACT
>Ga0181400_1001342_pt1 | contig 10184 bp, 24 predicted proteins | sample 23SPOviralmetaG_FD_130129 | JGI IMG/M metagenome (GOLD analysis project Ga0181400, IMG submission 130129) | Marine viral communities from the oligotrophic San Pedro Time Series (SPOT) site, San Pedro Channel, CA, USA - 23 SPOT_SRF_2011-06-22 | ecosystem: Environmental > Aquatic > Marine > Strait... | reverse complement strand
TGGCTCAATCAGAAAACCTACTATGTTTAACGACCTGCTATGTTTAATGATGAGGAAAGATACCTACTATGTTTAAGGACCTACTATGTTTAATGATTACCTGATGACATACTTACCAGAGTTCTGACCTTGTATAAGAAACATAAGTCCGTATCTAATAGCATCTAAATAATGCTCATAGCCAATGTTAGGTTTAGTATTTCTTTCTTGCCACACATAGTTATTAAGTTCTCTTACAATACCATGAGACTTTCTATCTACTACAATCTCATAGTCTTGCATTAGAGCAATACCAGAAAGTATACTACCTTTCTTTTTTATTGTAGGTCTTATGTTTAAGTCTCCTTTCTGTTTTATCTCTTTGATAAGTCTAGGTTCAGAAGAATCACATATAATTAAGTCAGCTCCACATTCCATCTTATTCTTCATTGCTATCTCTGTTGTAGATAATCCTGCTTTACCATAGATTTCTTTTACATATAACTTACCTAAAGCTCTATCTACTGATATCTTTACAAGCGTTGTTAAATCAACCGAAAATCCAAAATCTTGGCAATAACAAGTTGTTTCTGTTTGTATGTAATCTCCTACTCTCCAGTTCTTAAAGATAGCTCCTTCTGCTGCTGAAAGCCAGCCACCAAGTATCTGATGTTCATACTTGTCTGGTCTCTTTAATTTCATTTCAAATATCTGTTCTAAGAATGACTCAGATAAATTGTCTTTATTGTCTTTGTAACTTGTGTGTATGTATGTGGTTTTATTAGATGAACCATTCCAGCCTGAGTTCACACCAGAAGTTTGAAAGAACCTTTGATATATCCAGTGTTCTTTAGTAGTTGGATTTAATATAAGTATACATCTATTCTGTTTAATCTGAGACCTTACAGAGAAATCAATCTTATCAAAAGAAGATTCATCTGTTAACTCTTCTGCTTCATCAATAACAAACGTTGTAACGCCATTTAGAGACTTCAGGGCAGCCGTTTGATTACCACTTGATGTTCTGATACCTTTAAAGATTATTGAGCTTCCTGTGGTCATATTTATAATCTCATCTTTAGTAATTCTAAAGTGGTCATTTACTCCCATTAAATCTATCTTCTCTATAAACTCAGGAATAATAGAAGTCTGTGCTGATATCATTGTATACCTAGTAAACAGAACTTTATGTCCTTGCTCATAGGTTAATGATAATAAGAATACAGCTACACCAAATGATTTACCAGAACCTCTACCTCCAGTACACACGAAGTATCTGCTCTTTGCAGTAAACAGAGGACTGTATTTATCGTTTAACTTTAGGTTATTCATTATTTAATTCATCCATATCAACCTCTTCTGACTCTATATCTATTGTATCTTCTAGTTTTTCTACTTGATTAGTAGAAGCGTAGAAATTAATTACAGGAACATTTAACTTCTTGTTTGCATTATCTTCATTACCATCTTGAGGTTTACCATATCTATATTGCCATAGTAAATTCATGTGTGCAAAAGAATCCTTAGCTTGTTCTGCTAATGCCTTCCAAGCTTCCTCTTCACTACCAAATACGTCTTTCATTGCATTAAGAGCATAAATAGATATTCTCTCTTTCTTTGCTGGTGTTAGTTGTGAAGATGATTTAATCAACTGTTTCTTTGGTCCATATTTGTCTCCTTTCTTTCTTCCATTATTCTTCCTGCCATCATTAGGTTTTATGTATGCTGAGTTTTGTTTTGCTCTTCCCATCTCTTATATAGTTTTGTAAATAGTTTCCATATCTCTTTGCTAACTTCTTTGTTAGTATATATTTCTTTTGTTATTGCTTTCTTTTCACCAAGCTCTATACCAATCTTACATTTAGTTCCTTTATTGTTTTGAGGTATAGGATATATTTTATAACCCTTCTCAATACACCAGCTCTGAGCTTTAAGATTGTACAGTATCTCTCTCATGAAATACTCTTGTTACCTTAACAATAGTTTCTAGCTTATCACAAACTTCATTAATCTTTTCTTTTGGTATGCCTTCATATAAATCAACAAACCTTCTATCAAATAAACCTTCTTCTTTTATAGACTTAACTTCTTTTCTTAGACTTACATTTTCTTTTAATAGCCTTTCATAATTATCAAAGATAGTTTCATTAGTGTTCTTATTAGAGAACTTGTAATCATTATATAAGTCTTCTAAGAACTTATCATAAAGAACTACAGAGTCAAATACTTTATTTATAGAGTGTACTACTGAAGCATGGTCCATGCCCATTGTTTGCCCTATATCATCTAAGCTTAACTTAGTATATTCTCTACATAATTTAAAGTATACAGCTCTTGCATATACATAATTTCTCTTCCTTGTTCTTTTGCTTATATCAATGTTTAAACAGGATTCTATATAAGTTCTAATCCCTTTCGTTTGTAACGTCTTGTTTGATTTCATTTTCGTCTTCTTTAGTGTTATAGTTTAAATTTATTTCTCTTGTGTTTAGTTTGTCACTCATTACTGTTAACAACATAAACCCCATATATTCTATTGCTTTTTGTATTCCTGCACATTCCCAGTATAATTCCTGACTAGAGTATTCTTTCAATAGTTCCCTTAAATCATTTATAGACATACCATCTTCTAAATCATACATGGCAAGATTATAATACTCTTCCTTAGTAGCCTTGCCTTTACAATGTTTCATGTGTTACATAATTATCCAGATTAGGTATTTCATCTTGAAAGAAATACTTGTACTGTTCTATTGCCATCTCAAGCTTTTCTGTTCCAGTTCTTATAAACTCATCTGAACAATCACATATCATTATATCTTTAGAATCTTTATCTACTACAACAAATATAAAAGCATCTGCATCAAACATCTTCATATATAAAGCAGCTTGAAGGTCATAAGAGAAATGCTTTGCACTCCATCTAAACTTAGTTATATCTCCTGTAGTTTTTAAGTCTATTATTACGTTACCATTTAAAACATCTGCCTTTCCTCTAAAAGGTATGCCCTCTATCATTTTAGCTTGAGGTACTTCAAACTCAGAGCCTTGTAATAAATTAGTTACCTCACTACATTTAAGAACTGCATTAGCTATTCTATTAGCATTATTAAATTCACTTCTTGTATATACATTAGCAGAACCTAAATCAAGAACTGCTTCCTTAAATGCTTTAGTAGCTTTAGAACCCTCTACGATAGTTAAATCCTTTACCTTTTGAGGTTCAAGTACAGATAAATGTACAAGCCTACCATCTCTAAGTGGTTGAGCATCCTGATTCACATGAAGCGATTTAAGGTATGCTTTAGGACTTTGTAGTAGTTTCTTAGCTGAAGATGAAGAAAGTGCGTTAGAACCAAGATAACCATAGTAGAACTCATCGTCATACATTCTTTCTATAAGGTCTAAATACTTCCACTCTTTGTTGTCAAATGTTTTTATCATAGTTCTGTTATATGTGAGTTTAATTCTAATATCTCTTCTTTAATCTGTTCCAATAAGTCTAATGTAGTTTCTTCATAACCATCCAACAGGCTTTCTTTAGCAGTAGATGCTTTAAGGTAAATTTCTTTTAAGTCTTCTTTCATAATTTATATTTTGAGCTAATATACACTTTTGTTAATTAAATGTTGTTAAAAGTCTGTTAAACTTTATTCTCATTCTCAATCTCCTTCTGTAGATTTGCTAATGCTCTCCAAGCAACTTTGGCAGAATGTTTGATACCATCTGAGTCTGTTGTACCAGCTTCAAGTAAATGTCTAGCAAGTGCATCTAATTCATCACCAGACTTACTTCTATCCCAATGTAAAGGTTTGTCTGGATTATGCTGATAGTTTCCTGCATAACTACATTTAGCTACTTCTCTAATTGCATCAGGAAAGTAATTCAGTACTCCTGAGTAAACAGGTATTTTCTTTCTCTCTGTCATTATATATATAATTTACGTTAACATTATAAGAAGAACTCATAGTCCACTTTAAAAGGATAACTTCTTTATCTCCCATGATTCTCCTAATTTATTTAATACTTCTAATAAAGGACCTGTTCTTTCTGACCATTTACCTTTATAATAACATACTTCTACAGTACATTCATTTAAAGGAATATCCCTTGTGTCATCTTTAAAAGAGTGAACAACTTTCAGCACAATAGCTTTATCTTGATTGTGCCAAGAGTCGTTTATTCTTTCTAATAACAATCTTTGACCCATAGGAATCCTGTTCCCCTTTCCTTTAACCTCAATTAATATTAAGGCATCGTTATTAAATTCAAGTACAGCATCAATGTCAGAAGGATGTATCTTTCCGTTTTGTATACCAGTGAAATCAATAACCTGTTTAACTTGCTTCGAGTTTCTTATAAGTGATTTATCTGTAGGCATCTACAACTTTTTTTAACCTTAACACTACTGTTCTAACACAAGAAGAACAAGATGAAGGTTTGTTATTTTTATTAAATATTCTATTGCTTATTTGATAAAGTGATTTTATCTCCTCATTATTTAAAACATTCTTGTTCTTTGAGAACAAAGTAACTAAATAGTCATACTCTTCTTCATTTAAACATTCTAACTTATTATGTCTAAACACCTTATTAAGCTTTTCTTTTCTAGCATCACATCCACAATCTTCTCCAGCTATAAACTTTACAAGCTTCTTAATTCCTGTTGCTTCTGTAATCTTTTCAATATCATCTCCTAATCCTTTTGATTTTGTTTCTTGTACTGCATCAAAGTTTTTCTTCCATTCTTTGTATGCTTTGGTTCTTTTGTCTTTTGGTTCTTTCATAGTTTATTTATTTTTATTTGATATTAAAACACCATTTCTTTTTACTTTAGGACTTCTTTCTCTTTCTAACAAAGATTCTTTTTGTAGCCTTTTCCTAGCCTTTTGAGCCTTAGACGTTGCTTTGATATGTTTTTGTCCTTTTAATGGTTTAAATTGTCTCATAATAAATGATAATCTCCGTTTAAGTAATCCTCTATATCTTCTATAAACTTGTCTTTTAGTATTGCTCTATAATTCTTTATAGAATTAAATATGCTAGTTAAACTTATATTTGTTCCTTTGGATATTTGCCTTAAAGACATATTTCCTGAATAATAAGTATTACATAGTTTAGCATCATAGCTATGCCAAGAATTAATCTCTCTAGCTAACTTCATTGTTATTTTATAGAATGCTTCTTCCTTCTCTGTTTCAGTGTCTGAATATAAATACTCTGCTGTATGTATTGTATCTGCATCATCTGTTTCAATGTAACTAAAGAAAGTATATTTGTTTTTAGCTTTCTTATAATCAGTATATAAGTTTCTTAATGTGACATATATGTAAAATCTATTTACATCATCATCACCATACATTATCTTTCTTTTATCAGTAACTAATCTGTTTATCTTTAAATACATTTCCTGTACTATATCTTCACAAAGATGTCTAGGACATCCCATATTAGAAACCATCTTTACCCATAATAGATGATTCTTAGCCAACAATTCTAACATACTAATATTTAAGTATTAAAGTTATTAAATTCTCTTTGTCATAGTACTTCTCAAGATTCTTTATCTTAACGATATTCTGGTCTTGTTCAAATACAATGCCTTCAAGTGCATCCATGAATGCTTTGTTTAAATTGTCGTGTAGGTCTGGTTTTGTGGTTTTTGGAACTTTACCTGTTCTTCTCTTCTTGGGTGTAGATTTGAGATATTCAAATTGATATGATAATCTCTGTATTGTTATTTCTGTACCAGCAGGAATCATTTCAAATCCTTTTGGTAATTGAGCTATAGCTAAAGCTCTTATTGCAACTTGGTAATTAATTATTTTCTTAGGTTTATAGGCAATATTATTCCTGCCAATTCTGACTGATTGATGTGGAACAGGCTTTATATTAAACGTAAGCTTTAGTTGCATTTATATTACTATCTTCTATTATATTATATAAGTCATCAACTATCTCAGGATGACCTTGTTTATTTATTTTAAAGCTAAACTTGTCAAAAGGAAATCCTCTACTCCTTCTGCATTTAACTGTAACCATTTCATCGTTTACTGTGTTTAATTCTAATTGTATCTGTGTCTCTGCTTTCTTCTCTAAGTAAGAACCTAAATGTCCTGTAGGTTTCTCTGTTCCATAATTACTATGTATTACTGTAACTATATGACAATTTAATTCTTCAGTCCACTTCATTAGCTTTTGTATAACCATACTAGATTCATCTAGGTTGTTTACATCAGAAACTAAATCAGCTATACCATCTATTACAACTAATCCTGCATCTTGAACCTTATGATATAAAAAGTATTCTATAAAATTTAATCTATCTCTATTGTTTAAAGTTCTAAGTCCAAAGGTATGATAACATTCATCACTCAAGCCCGTCATATCTAAGACTCTTCTAAATACTTTCTGAGCGTGAAACCTACCTTGTTCTGTATCAAAGTGTACTAAACATCTTCCTTTTCTGTGACCTATCATTCCTTTTGCGTGGCTATCTAATTGTCCTTTAAGATATACTGCTGATAATAAACTAACAAAGAAAGTCTTCTTGCTTTTAGGAGGAGCAGCAATAAAAGAGAAGTTACCATAAGTACCTATTGGTATTGGATATACTTCTTTACCTGCCATAAAATTTCCCATGCTTATCGCTATTGGAGGATATTTAACTTCTTTATTAGGGTCAATATATGCTTTATCCTCGATATATTGCATATACTGTTGTTCCTCATTTGTATAATCTTTTATTGTCATTGTGTGTGTTTATGAAAATAAAAGGGGGAAATTAATCCCCCTGATAAATTAAAATAAGTCTCCCTCTGCTGATACTTCAGTAGGTTGAGCTTCTTTCTCTGCGTTTACAATAGAGCCATTGTTCCAGAATACTTTTCCGTTTCCTAGATACTGCTTAGGCTTTCCAGCCTTTCTCTCTTCTTGTGTTTGTGCATCAAACATAGAAACATTGTTTCCATATTTAGTTTCATCGTTAACAGCAACAGTGAAGTTATAATAAACTCCCTTTTTACCTTTAACGAACTTTTCTTTAGGTAATTTACTTACATCTAAAGACATTGAAATTAGTCCTGCCATAATTTAAGATTTAATATTAGTTAATTTAGTTTCTACAGTTTTAGATATATTGAATTTCTTTTTTATATCTAAAATCTTTCCTCCTTTTTTAATGTGTGCTATTGCTTTGTTAAATTCAGGGGTACCTTCATTAAGCCATTTAAGACTTGAAGTTGCGTGAGTGTTAGTTGAATCAGCATCTTTAGTATCATCAATTAACAATAAGCCATTTAAAGCATACTTTCTAGCATAAGAACTAGAACTACCAAATGACTGAGATATATCCATACCTTTCTTATTAATATCAATACCAGCTTGTGCAACTGATTCAATCTTACCATCTGTGCTATGTAGTATAGCTCTTGCTTCTACATAACAAATTCCTGATGGTGTTTCATTAATTGTGTCAGTTAAAGTTATAGATAACTCATACTTACTCAACAATGGTTTTACAGCTTCCAAAATGTCTTCTTGGTTTCTGTATCTGTACTTACCAAAACTATTGTATTGGCTTTTAGGTGCTTTTAATTCTGACTGAATTGCAATTACCTTTTGTTCAAAATTTAATGTTTTCGACATACTTTGTTTGTTTTACTGCAATATACAACTTTATTTTATATCTACAAATCGATTAGATACAACCTCAGTGGTTAAGTCGTCTACTGCTTGTTTATAATAGTTTAATTCTGAGGATTTATACATAACTTTTAATTGTAATTCATTTACATAAAAAGCTAGTTCGTTTAACTGAGTTATAATAGTATCAATGTGTCTAGCACTTATTCTACCTTCTCTAAGTTTAAGAATAGTATTAGACAATAATACAAACTGGTCATAGTAATTAATTTCTAATTCTGTTGGCTTATCTATTATTCTGTCTGTATTCATATAATTCAGTTCTTATTACTTGTTTGTATGCTTCAGGACAATCCCTATCACATAGTTCAAATATAAAAGTTTCTAATTCTAATATTCTTTTATTATTTTTATTAAGCTCTTTTAGTAAAGCTTCTATTCTGTAATTGTTATACTCTAATAAGTGTTTCATATTATTATTTTTTGCTAAGTGTTTTGTTTAATTCATCTCTCCATTCTATTAATTCTTTTTTACTTCTCATACCATAACGAAATGCCTGTTTAAACATTTTTTCGTCATGTTCTAATACATATTCTAATGAAGCCCATAATTGATAGCAAAAAGAATCGCTTACTTGTGTACATTTATCATCTGAGTGAGATAGCACATATTTTTCTAATCTATTCATATTGTTTTTATTTTCAACAAATATATAATGAGTTATTTATATACTAAAGACTTTTAACATAGCTTTAACAGAAAAGGGTGACCTAAGCCACCCCAATCAACACACAACAAGTCTAAACAAAACAAACAATTATATCTTTACCAGATATAAAATGCCCTCTCTTTAAGGTCATCAGTATCAAAATAAACATATTCATTACTAACACCTATTCTATGAACCCCTTGCTGAACTAATCCTCTAACAAGAGTTAATCTTTTCTTTGCACCTACACATCTAATCTTAATAGCTTTACCTACTCTATGAGAGTTGCTTCTTACTAATCTAAGTTTATCTGCATGAGGTTTGCTTACATAACCTAAAATAACCTTTACAGTTATTCTGTATTTACTTACTAGATTATCTAATATTAAAACTGGTTCTCTTTCCATAAACTTATAACCAGAGTTAGGAAGGTCAGGACTATCAAACATATCCCAAGTTAAATACTTTAAACCTTCACAATTATCTATATTCATTATTTATAGTAACTTACTGCAATATAATAATAATATATATAACTACAAAAATAATTATTTATTTAATTAACTTGACTTTGTCAAAAAAAACCTGTAACTTTCCAATCTTAATTGAATTATTATTCTTTTTTATTTAAACAAGTAGAAGTATATGCAATGGAGTAGAAGTATTTTATTTCTATATATATATTAATTAATAAGTTTCTTTATGTATACAGGATAAGTATGTTCTATAATTAACCACATACTGTTTTTTATGTTTTGCTTCGCAAAAGATGTTTACAAGAAGTTATATGGTTCTGTGTCTTCTAATGCTGTTCCAAGTAATTCTTTTACTATTACCTAAGATTAATTTTCTATCAACTCTTTTATTGAAGTCGTCTCTTAAAGAGTTTAGTTGTGGGTTTCCGTTATCTTGTTTGTTCATTATTTTTTAAACTTCTCAGCACTTCTTCCTCCAAAGTAAGCACCTATTACTGTTATTAATACAAGCTGTAATAAGTCTATCCAACTTGCTTTTACTTCAAATGCAATAACACCTGCATCTATAAATACCATTAGAACTGTAGATACTACTAGAAATATAAGAACTAAAGGTCTAACATTCTTACTTAACCAAGAATCACTATTCATATCTGTCTTCCATCTTTCAGTAACATTCTTTTGTATATCAGCTTCTGCTTTTATCCATATCTCTTCCATCTCCTTTTCAAACTGAGCTTTCTCTACTTTACTAAAAGTATGTTTATCTATAATACCAGAAATCTTTTCTGCTATGTTAGAACCTGTTGCACCAAATAGTTTTGATAATATTTTTCCCATTATTCTATTTTTATATATATCATTAAAAAGATTAGATATATGTTTATTTCATTGTAATTAAGTTCTTCAGTAGGTCCATAAATAGACCAGCCAATCATGGGTCCAGTTGAAAACGTCTCGGCAAATCCAATACTATATTTCATACCTACTATGTTTAACAAATAACCTACTATGTTTAAGAAGTAGGATATACTATGTTTAAGAGTTACTTATATCTTTATATTTAGTCTTACCATCTTCCTTATATGCCAATAAACATCTCTTTCTGTTAGAGTCACTATCTACATAACTAACGTGGACCCAATCAGGGTTAGTATCTGTACCAAACTCCCAAATAAGTTGGTCAAAATCGAGATTATCTTTAATGTAGTAATACATATAAGCATTAGAAACATAACCATAAAAGTCATCGATATCAATAGCTCTACCTTGACAATGTTGACTTCTACTGCTTCCACCAATTGATTTATTAAGTTCTTCACTTCTATAAAATGAGTTAATTTTTATTGGACCATTAACAGCTTCTCTAAGTGGT
>Ga0181400_1001338_pt1 | contig 10208 bp, 6 predicted proteins | sample 23SPOviralmetaG_FD_130129 | JGI IMG/M metagenome (GOLD analysis project Ga0181400, IMG submission 130129) | Marine viral communities from the oligotrophic San Pedro Time Series (SPOT) site, San Pedro Channel, CA, USA - 23 SPOT_SRF_2011-06-22 | ecosystem: Environmental > Aquatic > Marine > Strait... | reverse complement strand
TAACATCAGCTTCTAAAAACATAAGAGCAAAGGTTGGTTTAGGTCTTGCTGACTATGAAGAACTTCCCAATGGCGAAGAAGGTTTGGTTGCTCAAGCAGATTCGCAGCGCAACGATATGCTTGAGATTATTGATGGATTGCAGGATAGATTTCCTACTCTTGCAAACCGCGAGGTAATTCAAAAACTAAGAGATGATGTAAACCAAGGGCATTTCCTTGGCAGGCTAGACAATGTTGCATCTGCTTTGATTCAGAACATTGGTGATAATTACAATCAATATACGCAAGACATTCCTATTGGTAACATTATGCAGTCTGCTCAGACCGCTATTCGTACTGGCAATATGGATAACATTACTAATCCAGAGCATCGTGATATTTTAGAGGCTGTTGGCCTTGATAAAGTAATTGCATCAGATGGCTTTGGTGATGTGCAAGACAAGCTTGCATCTTCATTTGACAGCGTAGAAAACAACATCGTTGCACAAACAAAAGCTAATAAAGATAGCTTGCTGCGCGGTGCTTATAGCCGCATGGCTGCTAGTGGTGCGCCGTTGTCTGCTAATGCAGGCGATCTCATCTTGAAGACAGGCAAATACGCAATTGGTACACCGCAGGATTTGCTTAACAACCTTGGTGCAATTCTAACAGGTGATCGTAACGATCCTGAGTATGCAGTGTTAATGGGCAATGGACAGCTACCTAAGTCTGTTACTGATGCACTAGCACCTGACATGATAGAAGGCTGGCTTGCGCAGAACAGTGACAACCCAATGGCTAGTGTTATGGTGCGCAACTTTGTAAAGCAATCAACGCAGCGTATGCGTGGTGGGCGTTTAGTCTACAACAGTCGCGGTATTCCTGATGACACTATCATGTTCTTTGAAACATTGGATGCTGTTGCTAACACAACCTTGTTTAAAGATTTTACCCCTGCTGATATTATGGCTAAGCGAGCAGAGCGTGAGCGTGATTCTCTAGCAGGGGAAACTGTTAAAACAAGAATGGCACAGCATATGAGAGTAGAAGGCAAACAGCCGACTACGCTTGACTTTGTTCGTGATGCAACAGGCAGCACTGATGCCGCTGTAAACCTACACTTTGCTAGATACTCTGACGATCTTGTTTACACATTTGGTGCAGCAAGGGCGGCAGAGATAATTGGAAACTCTGTTGATAAAGTATTCCAAAAGTCTGACTACATGGCATTAGAAGGTGGTCAGCGCAGCTATACACGTTTTGCACCAGAGCAGCATTACAACCGTGATGGTGAGATGGACATTATTTTAGGTGCTGCGCAGACAGCACTGAAGCAAAGCAGCACAGGCAAAACTCTCAAGATGGGTAGCACTGCTTTCTTTGCGCCAACAACAGGCACAAGGCCAATCAAGGGCGTACCTACTAATCTTCCTAGCTACCGCATCGTAGATAGAGATAACAAAGTAATCCTTGATAACAACATGAAGCCTATTGTTGTTGGCCCACAAGCTGTTCTTAATTCGCGTGGTGCAATTACTCAAGAGCAAATCAAAGCAGAATTAGAAGCAGGAAACGCAGCAAGAGCAGCCTACTTAACCAGTACTAACCAGCTTGGTCAGAAAAAGATACAGCCGTTAGGATCTACTGCTGTTCAAAAAGGTGATAGGGCGCTTCGTACAAAGATAAATGATCTACTTGATACTCAACGTGAGAAAGCAAGGCAGTTAGCAGGGCAGAAGTAATGGATCATGGTGTTTCTGATTTCTTCATAACATTGGACAGCGGCTTTGCTGATGGCAGAGCCGTTGCTCCATCATGGACTGAAACATTCAAAGCATCTTTTACAGATCGCCTGCCTGTTGCTGGTCACTTTGAGGAGATGAGGCGGTTTAGTAATGTTGTGCGGGATGAAAGCTATGACGCTGTTGCCAATATTCCTGAGAGCCATCTTCCGTACTATGATGATCTGGTTCGCGCCAAGAACCAAGAGCATATGGACTTTCTTATTGGTGAAGTTGACCTTGCGCTAGAGCGTGACCAGATCATGGAAGAAGGCGCACTGACAGCCAACATAGCTGGCGACATACCCAGCTTCCTGATCGGCTTCATTCCAGGCCTGAACGTGGTTGGCGGCGCATCAAAGCTTAATACAGCTATGAAGTTTGCTGCTGCTGGTTTTGTTGGTGGTGCTACATCAGAGATTATTAGAGAACCGTTTCAAGTTGCTGATGCTGACTTTGAATCTACGCTTAACATTGCAGCATCTACTGCATTGTCGCCTGTGCTTGGCATGGGTCTGACCTACGCTAAGCCATTGATTAAATCTACAGTGAATAAAGTTATTCGTTCTGTGGATGGTGAACAGTCACGCCACATATGGGGCAGTGATGGTAGTGTCAATGTCTCTGCTGTAGAAGGCAGTGATAGCACCCTTAAATATTCCAACCCTTTAAGCAATGACTTGCAAAAGTTTCTTGCTGATCCTGCTATGCCAGAGGGCGCAAAGTCTCTTGCTATCCGTATGTCTAGTAATGCATCGATTGCAACCAAAGGCAACATGGAAGGCAAAGCAACGCAGTCTTTAGCGCAGCGCATCCTGCCTTACTATGGTGCGTTTAACTCTGTGCAGCGTGGATTGCGTGACTTGCATGCGCAAGACATAGGCATAGGTGAGAAGGCTAGTTCTTTTGCTGGTGTGTTCTACCGTAATAACAAAGAGTATAATGCATGGCTTGCTGACACTATCACCAAGCATGTCAAAGTAAACTCTGGCAATCCTCGTATTGCTAGAGAAGCTGCTGCAACAATGACTGACAGTCAGAAGAATGCAGCCGTGTTGCTAGATAAGTCATTCAAAGAGATTGGTGAGGATGCCACATTCTTTGGTGTGTTCCCAAAGAACGCAAAGCTAAAGGAACGCATCGATGCTGCAAATAAAAAGCTGGATGAGAAGACAACAAAGCTGGCCGAGCTTGAAGCCAAAATTAAAGCACAGCCCAACGCAGGCGCAACCAAAAAGCAATTCAAACTCCTCACAGATCTCGACAAAGAAATCAACAAGCTCAGAGATGACATCGATGGATTTGAAGGATTAATCAATTCGCCACCTCGCAGAGACTTTGCATTCCCAATCTATTACGACAAGAAGCTGCTGCTTTCAGATGAGGGGGCAAGAGAGCGTCTGACTGCAAAGTTTGATGAGTGGTACACTATTGAACGCAACAACAATCCTGATCCTAAATACACTGGTACAACCAGAGCAGATGCAGAGCGTACTGTTGCAAAGATCATGGAAGAAGATGCCGACGAGTTTGAGAACCTGTCATTTGGCGGTGGCAGCACTAAGCACCTTAAAGATCGCAAGACTAATATACCTGAGTGGATGGTCGAGGAGTTTCTTATCAAAGATGAGGACGCTCTTTACAGTTACTTTGAGCGCATGGGTAAGAAGATTGCATTTGCTGAAACCTATGGTGGCAGAACAATCGATGAAGTCATGGATGCGTTCGAGACTGAGTTGCGCAAAGGCAAGCTGTCAGAGGATCAAATCCTCAACGCCAAAGCTGCTATGGTTGGTGACTATGACAGAGTGATGGGTAACTTCGTCAAGCGTCCTGATCGCTGGGATAACCAGTTAGCTAAAGCAGTCAAGTCATGGACAGGGTGGACTTACCTTGGTGGTGCAGGCATTTCTGCTATTACTGATGTTGGCAGTATTGTTCTTGCTCATGGCTACAAGGATGTTGGCAAGGCTGGCGCGGCTGCGCTAGCTGACACAGGCTTTGTTTCTGGTGTATTCCGGCAGGCTAACCTTGCTGGTGAATTGCTTGACATCTCTCGCAACGTAGCTGCAAGAGAGATCTTGTCTGATAACATCAAGCGCATTCAGCCTAACATGCTAGAAAAAGCTACTGCTGTTGGTAACAAAGTCTATTACACAATGAATGGTTTGATGCCTGTGACTGTCAGCGGCAAGCTGCTTGATCAGATTGTTGTGCAGGATAAATTCTTTAAGCTGTCTCAGAAATGGTCAAAGGGCAAAATCAACGCCACTGATCGTGAGTATCTGGCTCGTTATGGTATTGATGAGGAGATGGCTAAGATCATTGCTGATGCTCCTGTGACTAAGCATCAGTCAGAAGACTTTGTGTTCTCTAACACAGACGCTTGGAAAAGAGACACGCCGCAACAACGTGCAGCGGTGCGTCAGTATCAGGCAGCTATTGCATCTCACTCTAATAACACCATCATCATGGCTACTACGTTCGATAAGCCACGCATCATGGATGGCGTGATGTACATGAAAGACAACACATACTTCCAACAGATGCGCAAAGTATTTCCTAAGATGTACGCAATAGACAAGCGAGCATCTACTGGATCGACTGCTCTTGTTCGTATGGACAGCCAGCTTATGACGCTGCCGTTTACTTTTATGAACTTTGCTTTTGGTGCGAACAACAAGATCATTGGTGCGATTGCTGACCCAAGCAGGGCTTATAGATTGCAAGGCGTGTCAGCATTGCTTGGTATGTCTTACTTATCTTTGTCACTCAAAGATCAGTCATGGTGGAAAGATGCAGATAGCATTGAGACAATGGCAAGAGTTGTGGATCACTCAGGCATCTTGGGTGTGTATTCTGACATTGGTTATCGCGGTCTTGCTATGGCAGTTAACACTGGCATGATGCGCGAGAATACATCTCCTATCCCGCCTAAATGGATTAGCGGCACACCAAGCGAAAGACAGGGCGATGCTGTTGCTGAAGTGTTAGGCGCACCGGCTGGATTGGGTTTGGAATATTATCGTCTTTGGGATCGTTATCTTAAAGGTGACAGAGTGGGAGCCACTAAAGATTTAGGCTACTCATTACCGTTTGTTGGTTTGCCGTTGTGGCGAGATGATGCAAGAGATTTCTTTAACGCAGGTCGCCGTTAATTGTGCGTGGCAAACTGCATTACTGCATGATAGAGGATTACTATGACAATTAACTTGAGCGATAATTCACCACGAATATCCTACACTGTGGCATCTGGTGTTACACAGTCTAGCTTTACTGTGCCGTTTGAGTTCTTTGAAGAAGGCGATCTGAACGCGTATGTTGACGGCACACTTAAAACTATCACGACTGATTACACTGTAACTGGTGGTTCCGGGGCAACAGGCTCAATTGCAATGACAGTTGTTGGTGCGTCTGGTGGCAGCACTGTTGTTATAACAAGAAGCATTCCGCTTGAGCGTACTACAGACTTTCCAACGTCTGGCCCATTCGATGTTGCTTCTCTGAATGAGGAGTTAGATCGGATTACAGCAATTAATGCTGACCTTAATGATGAAGTTAGTCGTTCGCTTCGCCTAACTGATGCTGATGCTGCTGCTAATTTGATTTTGCCTGACCTTGCTAGCCGCGCTGGTAAAGTTCTTGCGTTTGATGCGATTACTGGCGATCTTGTAAACGGCCCATCTACTGCTGGTGTGACTACTGTTGCTGCTGCTTCTGCTGACATTGCTACTCTAGCTGACATTGAAGATGGTACGGTAGCAACTGACGCTATTAGCGACACGGCTGCAATTGCATCTGATGTGACTACAGTATCAGGTATTGCGGCTAACGTGACAACGACTGCTGGCAATACAGCAAACATAAATACTGTTTCTGGCAACACCACTAACATCAATACTGTTGCTGGTAATGATGCAAACATTACTACTGTTGCTGGTATCAATGCTGATGTAACAACTGCTGCTGGTATATTTTCTGACATAACTGCGGTGGCTGCTGACGCTACTGACATCGGAACAGTCTCAGCCAATATTGCTAATGTAAACTCTGTTGCGGCTATTGATGCTAATGTTACTACTGTGGCTGGAATGTCTAGCGCAGACATAACTACTGTGGCTGGCATATCTGCTAATGTAACAACTGTTGCTGGGATTGACGCTAATGTAACTACTGTGGCTGGTATTGCTTCTGACGTTACTGCTGCCGCAACAAATGCAACTGACATCTCAGCTATTGCGGCTGAAGTGGCTAAAGTAATTACAGTAGCTAACGATCTTAATGAAGCTACATCAGAAATTGATGTAGTGGCTAACGACATTGCTAACGTCAACCTTGTTGGCGCAGACATTGCTAACGTAAATACTGTTGCATCCAATTTAACTGACGTTAATGCGTTTGCTGATACCTACTTTATCTCAGCGACAGCCCCATCATCACCAACGCAAGGCGATCTCTGGTTCGATACTGATCCAGCAGCTTTGCTGATGAAAGTCTATGACGGCTCTGGCTGGGTAAACGCTGGTTCATCAGTCAACGGAACATCTGAGCGTTCATCTTACATAGCAACTGCTGGTCAAACTAGCTTTGCTGCAACATATGACGCTGGGTTTGTTGACGTTTATCTTAACGGCATCAAGCTGATTGATGGCACTGACTTCACAGCAACTAGTGGCACAAGCATTGTATTGGCTTCTGGTGCGGCACTTAATGACACATTAGATATTGTGGCTTACGGCACGTTCACTCTACTAAGCACTGTGCTAGATGACTTGTCAGATGTAAGCACTGCTGGTGCAACTAACGGTCAGGTGTTGTCTTACAATGGCGCAAGCTGGGCAGCATCTACTCCATCTGTACCTACACTGTCTAGCCTTGGTATTCCTAATCACGATGATATCACTGTGGATGGTTCAGGGAACGTGGGCATTGGTATCAGTTCGCCAACATCAGGCAAAATTTTAGATGCAGATGGTCAAGTTAGATTTCAATCCTCAAGTACAGGTCGTTACTTTGATTTTGTAAATGACAGTGCGGCTAGTTATCTTGATGTTTCTCATAGTCTAAATATTAGAACTAACGGTGCTTCATCTCTTACCACTGCAATGACACTGGACGGCACCGGACATATAACCCAGACTGGTTACACAGCATATGGCACAAGTCCGATTGGTTATATTGGTGATGCGTCAAACCTATTCTCTGGTTCAGCCAGTGATTTTGCGGTTAGAGGCACATCAAATGTAACCTTTGGTATTGGCGCAAGCGAAAAGATGCGCATCGACAGTTCAGGCCGTGTCACGATGCCGTATCAGCCAGCTTTTTCTGTATATCCAACCGCCTCTACGTCAGTCGGAAACACAATTTCATTCGGTGGTACTGATTTTAATACTGGTGGTTATTTCAACACGTCAAATGGGAGATTTACTGCTCCGATAGCCGGTCGTTACTGGGTTTTTTGGCATCTACTCACAGACAGAACTACTAGCTCTGGTGAGGGGTATATCGACCTCTATAAAAACGGAGGTTATATCTACCGAAATTACGAAACAAAGGATAATACTGCAAACAACCATTTGGAATACAAAGGTGGCATGATTGTTAATATGGCAGCAAATGAATACCTCAACCTTTATTACCAAGCAGGTATTGGTGGGGCGACCATTATTGCAAGTTATCAACATTGTAAATTCAATGGATATCTAATTGGCTAACTCAACGGAGTAAAAACAATGACACAAACAATCACAATCGAACTGACAGACACTCAGTTCAAAGGACTAGAATACGCTTCGTTGTCTCCGCAAGAGTGGGCTGAGAACGCAGTGACTGAACAATGCCGGATTGCCAATGATGAGATTGTCCAACTTACAGTCCAGCATTGCCTCGACAACGACATCCAAGTACCAGCGACAAGAGAACTTATCGTTTCCTACGCCTTCGACAATGATGTCGTGAAGACCACAGCAGTCCGTAACGCAGAGGCACTAGCAGCGCAAGCAGGGGAATAGATATGACCAGAGCAAGAAACCTAGCAGACATTGTTAGCGGTAACTTTGCGGTTCCAAGCGGATCACTTAGCAATGCTCCGGCTCCTACATTGTCATCACTTGGTATTGCTAACTTCGATCAGATTACTTGTGATGCAAGCGGTAATCTAACAACAACATCTGTATCTGGTAATGGCGCATCGTTGACAGGCATTGAAGCGTTCCCAACAAACTGGACTGCGGCTCTTTCTGGAAGCGATATGGTGTTTAGTTATTCTGGTACAGCAAAGTTTAAACTAACAACCGCTGGTGCGGTTGTAGCTATTGACGATGTTACAGCCTTTGGGAGTGTCTAATGGCTTTGCAGTCATCAGGCGCAATCAGTTTTTCTGATCTTCAAACAGAGTTTGGTGGCGTAAATCCTATATCCTTAAGCGAGTATTACCGCACCAATGGCTTGGCTGGTGGCGGCGCACCTCTTGTGCCTGAAACAGGCGCAATTAGTCTTAATGATTTTTACGGCGCACAAGCTGCAATCGTTGTCAACATTACTGGCAACGCAAGCAACGTAAATCTATTAACACTCGCACAAGCAGAAGGCTACAGCACTTCAGACACAACCCCTGTTATCGTTAATATAAACAGCGGTGTTACAATTAGTGGGTCTGGTACTCGCGCTATAACAACTGGTGGATTTAACGCCAACAGTGACCTGACTATAAACATTAGTGGAACCATTAACGGTTATACTGGATCGAATGGTGGTACTGCTCAAAATGGTAGTGCTGGTGGCGATGCTCTTTATGTCAACACATCAACAGGCGGTTCCGGCGCAATCACTGTCAACGTATTAAGCGGTGGAAAGCTGCGAGGCGGTGGTGGCGGCGGTGGTGGTAGAGGCAACCGTGGTCAGGTTAGAGCATACGATGGCAAATACGGTACTTGTTATGGTGGCTGGTACTACGGCAGTTTTGGATCGACTGGTTCAGCCGGTAGTTACGGAAATAACGGCAGCAATGGTTCAAGTGGTACATGGTCTCCATCATTAGGAAACAGGCATCCATCATGTATTGCTTCATATCCATCTGGCGGTGGATCAGGCGGTGCGGCTGGTTTTGCTATTCGCAAGAACGGAAGAACAGTCACGTTAAATAATTCTGGAACAGTTAATGGGAGTGCAAGCTAATGGCTAAAATATGTATTCCCTTTAGTGGCGGGATTAACTCAAGCTATGCGCTTTGGCGTTGGTTGTCACAAACTGACCACGACATTGTAGCTTCATATTCTGCAGAAACATGGGCAAGCCAAGAGCAACATAATCAAGAAGCTACACAAGCACAGCTTGTGGTTGACTGGCTTAAAACAAATGTGCGTGATTTTACATTTGAAACTATCAGTTGGCCTTCAAACTATGAAAGTGAAATGGCTCCTCTCCGCATTGGTTTTACTAACCAAATGGATGTTGGTGTCGTAAAGCCCCGCTACACAGGTTATGCAAATCTTATTCATCAACACAATCCAGACGGTATTGTCATAGGTATGAGCCTAGAAAATACGGCTGTTGATACATATCCGATGTTCAAACATCTTTTTGAAACACCTGATGTAGATATTTACCTTGCTGGTATTCCGACTATGGAGCCTGTGGCACAGGGCGATACGTTTGATTGGGATGCTGTAGCAACAACAATGGTTGGACGCTTTGAGCAGCTTGAGGCTATGCCTTCTGGTTTGCAGGCTGTGGTAAACTTAGTTAACCCAGCTAAAGAGCAAGACATTTGGGATAGGCGTTGGGCGTATAAACGTGGCTACGATGCTTTTGTATCTGCTGGTAAAACAGGTAGAAATTTTGATTTACACTGCGCTGAAAAAGGCAACTACGGACAGTGGCGTTCTGCTGCTGATCCAGAAAAGCAGGGCTATCGTGGTGGCTGTTGTGATGATTGCACTGTAGACAATTATCTTGCAGAAGCGGCTGGGTTAGAGTGGCCTTCAACTATTGAGTTTAACAAAAGCATTGCTTTGCTTGTTAGTTACGGAGTTGACATGACAGGCATTACTACTGAAGAGCAGCTTGGCGATTTTTGTGGGCGAATGGGCAGGATAAATCTTGATCGTGGTGTAGACTCAGACTCTATGGTAGGTGACGATTATTGGACTGCAATTGCAGCCGCATCTAAGCTCTAAGGAAGTAACATGAATGGATCCACTCACCGGAATTGCGCTTGCTAGCACAGCATACAAAGCTATTTGTTCTGCCTTTCAGCATGGGAGAGACATTGAGCAAATGGCTGGCGATTTGGGTAGGTGGATGCAAGGCATCAACGCTGTCAAGGAAGGCCACTCTAAGGCAAAAGGCAGACGCATTGGATCGGTAGAAGAAGAAGCATTAGAAACATTTGCAGCCATGAAGAAGGCAGAGCAGATGGAGAACGAGCTTCGTAATTTTATCACTGGT
>Ga0181400_1001337_pt1 | contig 10210 bp, 6 predicted proteins | sample 23SPOviralmetaG_FD_130129 | JGI IMG/M metagenome (GOLD analysis project Ga0181400, IMG submission 130129) | Marine viral communities from the oligotrophic San Pedro Time Series (SPOT) site, San Pedro Channel, CA, USA - 23 SPOT_SRF_2011-06-22 | ecosystem: Environmental > Aquatic > Marine > Strait... | reverse complement strand
TATGTTCCTCCTAATAAAGGTGTTGGACGTAGTATAGTAGCAGGCAATCTTGTATATTCATAAATACTTCTAGCTTAGAAATAGTGTCTTCAGGACTGGAAGTATGTCAAAAATTCTTGCAAACCAAATTGCCAACTACGGGGATAACTCTCCTGTTGAGGTGAAGGAGGGTGTAAATATTCCTGCTGGAAAACCACTACAAGCAGCAGGCATTCCAGGTGCTTCTGGTCAAGTTCTTACAGCAACTGGTGCTTCTATTCAGTGGACTACTCCTTTTGATGGCAGTTATCTTAGTCTTACCAACACACCTACAATTCCTGCTGCTCAAATTCAATCTAATTGGAATGCTACTGGTAATGATGTTTCTGCGATTTTAAACAAACCAGTTATTCCAGCACAACCTAGTATTGTATTAACTGGTGTTGGTTCTTCGACACTAACATACAACCAAGCAAATGGTGAGTTTACATTTACTCCGCCAGATCTTTCTTCATATCTTACAACATATACAGAAACAGATCCTATTTTCTTAGCGTCTCCAGCGTATCAGATTACCAGTCAGAATAGAATCGACTGGAGTACTGCATATTCTTGGGGAGATCATAGTCAAGCAGGATATATTACAACATATACTGAGACTGACCCTGTATTTAATGCTTCAGTTGCTGCTGGAATTACTACACAGAATAAGACTAACTGGGACACATCATATGGGTGGGGTAATCATGCCACTCAGGGTTATATAACCTCATATTCAGAGACTGACCCTGTATTCACTGCTTCAGTTGCTGCTGGAATTACTCTTACTAATGTATCTAACTGGGACACTGCTTATACGTGGGGAGATCATGGGCAAGCAGGTTATCTAACTGGTCTTTCTTCTTCTTCAATTGGATTATTGAGTGATGTTGCTATTAGTGGACCAGTTGCAGATCAGTTGTTGAAATATAATGGTTCTAATTGGATTAATTATACTCCATCATACTTAGAATCGTATACAGAAACCGATACACTAGCTAGTATTACTGCCAGAGGAGCTAGCACAACAACTACAGTTACTCTAACCGATCTTAATATAAGTGGAAATTTAAATGTTCTTGGAACAACAACTACTAATAACGTTTCAACCTTAAATGTAACTAATAACGAAATAGTTCTCAACGAGAACCAAGCGTCTGGTGGATTAGATGCTCTCCTTACAAATGAGAGGGGTACTGATGCTGATGTAAGTATTAAATGGAATGAAACCACTGATAGGTGGCAGTTTACTAACGATGGATCTACCTATTATAATTTTGCTATCAACGCAAGTGAACTTACAAATGATGCTGGGTATCTAACAACTTCAAGTTCTATCAATTCTCTTGGTGATGTTACAATTAGCACACCAACTAATGGTGATGTATTATCATATAATGGTAGTGATTGGGTAAATGCTCCAGCATCAATTACTGCTAAAGCATCTATTTCAGATGCTGCTCCATCTAGTCCATCGCCAGGAGACATGTGGTGGAAGTCTGATGAAGGCACCATGAAGGTGTGGTATGATGATGGCAACACAGCACAGTGGGTTGATGCTTCTCCTGTTGGCGATCCATTTGAAAATGTGTATGCTAGTGTAGCATTCTTCCCTGGAGCAAATGTAAATACTGGTGCTTTCTCATACTCTGAAGCGACTGGTGCGATGTATTATTCCAACTCTGTAAGTTGGACTAGTCAGAGACTTGTTACTACCAATAGTTCCACTTCATCCGACTTTGCTACACTACTTGCTAATACTCAACTAACATATTCTGTTAGCGCAATAGATTATACTACAGGTGGATCAGCAGCATATAATAATGCTAGAAAAATTGTAAGATTATCGGATTCTCAAGGTGTTACTAGTGATATTATCCTGACAGCAGGAACAGGATTATCAGTAGTCAAATCTAATAACGAGATTACATTCAACAATGATGTAGTTGACACCACGTATGGCATTTCTGTTGAGGCATCTTCTGGTGCTAACTCCATCTTAAGATTAACTGATAGTCAGGGAGTCCTAGATGATGTTGTTTTTGCTGGTGCTGATGGTTTAACAGTAGAAAACACTGACGCAAATACAATTACATTCAGAGCACCTGATATTTCTTCTCAGTTCTATACTGATGAGGAAGCACAAGATGCTGTTGCTACGATGTTTGCTAATGGTACACATACAAATATCACATTTACATATGATGATACTAACAACTCTCTTAGTGCCACAGCACAAGCAGGCGGTGGAGGTGGTGGTGGAACTACTTATGACTTAGTGGGTTCTAATACTAATAGCAATAATGCTATTATTACTCTACTGGATGCTAATAATAACGAAGATAATATTGAAATTACTGGTGGTGGTGGAACTGACGTTTCTTGGGATGGTCCCAATGAAAAAATTACTATTAGTAGCACAGCACCAGTTCAACCAGACTGGGATGCAACATCAGGACTAGCAGAGATTCTCAATAAACCATCTATTCCGTCAGCATATGCATTACCTACTGCTGCAGCAGGAACTTTAGGTGGTATTAAAGTTGGTGCTAATCTGAGCATAGATGGCGATGGTATTCTTAGTGCTAATGCTGGGGGATATACACTACCAACAGCAGATGCCACAACACTTGGTGGTATTAAAGTAGGTTCTGGTTTATCTATCGATGGCAATGGAGTCCTGACTGCTACTGGTGGTTCTAGTGTTCCATCAATTCAAGATCTTTCTGGAACTACCGCATCACTTGCTGCTGACCAATCAGCAGAACTAAATATTACAGGTTACAAAGCCTATTCGTTATTTAAAGTTACTACTGATGCTGAGGCATGGGTGCGAGTGTATGTAGATGATGCGTCAAGAGATGCTGATACTACACGAAGTGAGGGAGAAGATCCTACCCCAGGTAGCGGTGTTATTTCTGAAGTGAGAACATCTGGAGCAGAATCAATTCTAATATCCCCAGGCATCATGGGGTTTAATAATGATAGTCCAAGAACGGACACCATTTATTTGTCAGTCACTAACAGAAGTGGATCGGCAACTACAATTACAGTTACTCTAACAGCACTACAGATCGGAGAATAATACAGATGGCAATTTTAAGGTCAGTCGTTGATGTCAATAACGGCAACACAGGTTGGACTAATACCGACGTAATGGATGCGTTAGAGACTGTGTTTGCCAACCTAGGATTTCATGGTGGTTCCGCTGTAAGTGGAGTTCCTGTAACTGTTGTTTCTCCAACAGGAGAAAGAGGTTTTAATTTAGGATGGAATACTGCTGTTCAGGATCGGGGAAATCTTTCATATCGTGTATGGCAATATGATGTGATCAGTCAGGGAACTTCGGCATATAGAATGCTGAAAAAAAATATTATTGCGACTTATACATCTGGTGGTCCTAACTCTGATACTGATGAGATTACTTTTAGTTGGATGCATGGTTTAACAACAGGAGATCCAATTCACTGGGGTCCTGGTGAATCTGATAATAACAAAAATTTAAATGGACTTACATTAGATACAGTTTATTATGTTATTGTAGTTGATTCTACAAAGATTAAACTAGCGGCTAATGCTGTTGATGCTGGTAATGGAGTAGCAATTGATTTGTTGTATGGTAATATTTGGAGTGATAGTGCTGCACTAGGTTCTAGTCTTTCTTACTTTAGAGACATTGATGACGCTCAATTTGATAACCGCACTATTGAAATAGGAACTGGAGATCAGATTAAGTTTAATGTAACTGACACAAGTGGTGGTGACTTCAGTCTCTGTGGCGGCACTGATAACTACGATGCTGCTAAACTACTAAATGATTCGACTTTTAGAACGTCTTACGCTACTACTAGCTCTGCATCTCTTGCTAGCACTAGTAATATTACCTCCGGTGAATTGAATTGGCAAGCTTATTATTGGAAACAAACTGAAGATGAAAGAAGCCTTCCTGATGAGAGAATTCCTTTAGTATACAGATCTATCACTGACAATTATGGAATCAAAAAGTATATCTATGCTAATGATACCCATGCTGGTATGAAAGGAGAAATCCGTGTTAATCCAAGAGCTAGTTCTAACTCAGGATGGGATCCATACTGGAAATATACTGTTCCAGCAAATGGTGGTAGATCGGAATTAAAATTGAGAGTTTATAGAGATGTAAGTCAAAGTTCGGAACTTGAAGGAATTACAATTCATAGTGTTGGATCTGGATGGACTAATGGTGATACGTTTACAATCCCAGGAGATCAGGTTGGTGGACAGACTCCATCGGATGATATTAATTTTGGTACAAGAACTCCAGAATCTTCTACTGGTGCTAATGATGGAGTCTGTCAAATTTACATAACAAATTTGGGTGCAGGATCTAACTTCTATCAGAAAAGTGATGACGGTCGTTTTGCTGTATTGAAAGTTGTGAATGATGCTGCTAAAGATTATGGCACATCATATTATGGTTTTGGTACGGCAAATTATAATAGCAATACCATGTATATTAATAGTGGTAATCATTGGAATTACTTAAATAGATTTGGCACAAATTCTGGAATTCTTAATGGTACAACTGAATATGGATACTTTGGTGGAGCTCCTGGATTAGATAGACGAAATAGTCAAAATTATATTAATAGAGATAGTAATAGTTCTTTCACGAGATTTACATATGCTAGTTCCTCGACACCAACTGCTTATCCATTGAGTATCAGGGTGTATAGAGCACAGGCACCACAAGATACAAATTTTGCGGTCATTCAATTCACCCAAACAATTAATGGAAGTATTATTCCATACGGACAATTCACAATTCATAATGGTGCTACCTTTGGATCCAATGTCTGGGACTTAGACAATGTATACATTGGATCAATCACACAGTATAGCACCACAACTAGAGCTATTGACATGTCATATATTTCCCCCGGATATTATGCCGGATCTACTGATAGACCAACTGAAGAACCAGCAAACACATACTCTAAATCTAGGGAAGCTTCTTACGGATACATGAGAGATACAAATTATGGAACTAATTTCTTGTCAAGATATAAATGTAATATTGACACTGACAATGAAGAAACTACTAGTAATGAGATTATGACTTACTATAGAAACAGCACTTACGATCAATATAATGGTAATTCTGTAAATCCTGCTGCTGATTATTACAAACCAATCAAAGGTATTCCTGTCGCACATAACATGGTTCCATGCCCTTACTACTTACCTGATGATTTTGTCATGCTTCAGTTCTCAACTACACCAGGAGCAACTGTATTCAGACCAGGAGATACTGTAACAGTCAGTGCTTCTGAGATTTATGAAGTTGTTCTAGCTGGATATCAAACTAGTCAGAACGGTCTTGATAACGTAGATAATAATAGTTCTATGGGTATGCTATTCCTCGCACGTACAACCTGATGGCAAATATAACACTCTCCGAAACACCAGGCGCTGTGGTGTCTGGTTTCGACACAACTAAATTGATTGCTACTACTTCTACTGCGGTTATCACACCAGACTTCTCTAGTTTAGATAGAGTTTCTGGTCCTCCATTGGGACCACAAAATTTTGACATTACTGATCTAGACAAAGGTGCTTCTCCTCGTGAACGTAGAAGGTCTGAACGTGGATTCCTACGTGGTAGGAGACCATACTTTGGATTGCTCTTCCCAAGAGGGTACTACAATAGATAACTAAATATATTTGAAAGGTAGTATAGTCTAGAAATGGCATTAGATTTTCCTGCATCACCAAATATTAACGACACGTATACATTTGGTGGTGTAACTTGGACTTATGATGGAACAACGTGGAAAGTTTTAGGTAGGTTCCAGTTTACCTCATCTGAAACTGACCCTATCTTTACTAGTTCTCCATCGTTTGGTATTCTTACTCAGAATATTAATAACTGGAACGCAGCACATGGATGGGGAGATCATGCTGGTGCTGGATACTTAACAACCTATACTGAAACTGATCCTGTATTCTCTGCTTCTGATGCTGCTAATGTAACTGCCGCTAAGATTACTGAATGGGATACTGCATATGGATGGGGCGATCATAGTCTTGCCGGATATCTAACGGCAGAATCACAATCATTGGATGCTGTCTTGTCAGTTGGATCTACCACTGCTAGAGATATTACAACTACAGGTAAAATTTATTACTCTAATAATTTTGCCAACTCAGTTGATCTTCCAAATGCAACTACCTATCATGGTATGTTCGCTCACGTTCATGCTGAAGGTCATGGATACTTCGCACATGCTGGTGCTTGGACGCAACTATTAGACACTGGTTCTTCTCTTGGCGAACTTGCTGATGTTGCTACTACAGCACCAAGTGCGAGTGATGTTTTAACGTGGGATGGATCTAACTGGGGACCTGCTGCTCCTACTGGTGGAGGCGGTGGTGCTAATGTAACCATCTCAGACACTGCTCCTGGTTCTGCTAATGCGGGTGATCTGTGGTGGGAGAGTGATAAAGGACGCTTAAAGATTTACTACAACGATACTGATAGCACACAGTGGGTTGATGCTTCACCACCACTCGCTCCATCATTATCTTCTAACCCTCCTGCTACTGCTAGTTCTACGGGCAGTGTAGGTGATATCAGATATGATGCAGATTATGTATACATCTGTATTGCTACTGATACGTGGAAGAGAGCAGCACTTGCAACATGGTAATTCTAAATACTACGGAAGGAGCACTTTAAGAAATGGCAATTAATTTTCCCTCAACAGCAGGGCAAGCAGTAGATGGAACATTTACCTATGTTGTAGCAGGTATTACTTACTCGTGGAACGGCGAGAGTTGGACTGCTGCTGGCGGTGGTGCTACTGCTACAGACAGAACTGTCTTTAGTGCTACTAATGCTGCTGCTTCTGGGGGTGGTTCACTAGCATATAATTTTAATGATGGTGTTTTTACATTAACTCCACCCGATCTTTCATCTTATCTGACATCAACTGGTAATCTTAATACACACCTTGATGTTAACCATGGAGTTCCTACTGATGGAGATGTGTTGGCATGGAATCAATCAAATCTCAAGTGGGAAAATACTGCTACTGGTATTGGCGGTGGACTAGATGCTGATCTCTTAGACGGACAAGAGGGATCTTACTATCTAAACTCTAGCAATCAAAATGCTGGCACATTACCTGCTGCTAGACTATCAGGATCTTATACTATTAGTGTCACTGGATCTGCAGGGTCTCTGGGATCGCTAGATGCTGTTGGTAATGTTGTAGAGACAACTCTTACTACGGGACAAGTTCTTAGTTATAATGGTAGCAATTGGGTAAATGCTGATGCTCCTAGTGTTAGAAAAACTATTTCGTATACTGCTAATGGAATTCAAGATAATGTTGCTACTGATATTTCAATTACGACACCAAAAACATATGCTCTATTGAAGATGGAAACATCTCATGCTGTTTGGGCAACGTTGTATGCAGATACAACTAGCAGATCAAATGATCAGAGTAGATCAGAAACTACTGATCCAGTTCCTGGTTCTGGTGTATTAGCAGAGATTGTAACTACAGGTGCTGTAACACAATTAATTACACCAGGAACAATTTGTTATAATAGTGGTGGATCTAATATTACTTATGCTAAAATTGTTAACAAGAGTGGTGGTCCGGTGAGCTTACAAATCACATTAACTTTAGTTCCATTAGAGGTTTGATATGGATAAACAATATGTTGTAACTCTCCGTGATAAAAATGATCTGGAGAAGTTTTATAATGAGATGCAACTTACTGGATTTCCTTTAGTGATGAAGCGTCCTATGAGTAGGAACACACACTATATGATGACAGAAGATCAAGCAGAAAGATTGCGTCAAGACCCTAGAGTATGGGGAGTTGAAGCAGTAGATAGCTTTCAAATTAAACGACAAGTTATTAACAACGAACCTTATAATATTGGTGGGGATTTTTGGAAAGATGGTCCTGTAGGAACAACATTAAATTCTAATTTAAGACAGTGGGGACAACTACATTGTGCTGGAGATCAAGCACAGAGAAGGAAGAATACATGGGGTGACCCGATAACAACAGAAATTGTTACTGATAATGTAGAAGTATTTAATAATGGAAGACATGTTGATGTAGTTATCGTAGATGATCCTGTGTCATTTGATAGTCAGGAGTGGTATAGTCCTTCAACAATACAATCAAGGTTTGTTGAGTATCAATGGTTCAACGAACTGAATAGTTCTGTTAGTTCTATTGACGATGATAACCAGGTTCGTCCAACAGGAACAATTGTCTATGCTCCCAACCTCAATACCTCTCAGTTCCATGGGATACATGTTACCGGAACTGCGGCAGGTAGACATTATGGGTGGGCGACTGAGGCAAACATTTATAATATGGCAGTGACAGATTCGTGGGATAGTGGGCAACAATTTCCTCCTCTACTTACCTTTGATTACCTTAGAGCATTTCATTTAAACAAACCAATCAATCCAGAAACAGGAATTAAAAATCCTACCATCACCAACCATAGTTATGGTGGTATTAGATACATGCCACAGAAAGGTACTGATGGTGAAGGTAATAACATCTATAGATTAGATCTTCCTGATCTCATATCTGTAACCTTTCAGGGAGTCACATATGATCCAAACTCTCCTGGACCATCTGGTTGGACTGAAGTTGGATTGGAATTAGATTTTGGTGTAAGATTTGGACTGCCTGATTATCCATTATGGTCTTCTGCTATTGCTGCTGATGTTCAGGATGCAATTGATGATGGTATTGTAATCATTGGATCTGCTGGTAATGATAATCTGTTAGTAGCAGAAATTGGTGATGTAAATTACAATAACTATCTCACAATTTTTAAAAATGGTGAGAATGTATCTTTCTATTATAATAGAGGATCGTGGCCTAATACACCTGATAGTGGATCGATTATTGTAGGTGCCTTATCAGATCATTCTGAATTCAGGAGATCTACTTACACTATGTTTGGACCTGCTGTTGATGTCTTTGCTCCGGGAGATCAGATACTTTCATCATATGGTAATACAGGAGGATTTGCTGATACCAAATATGGTGGCGGTGGAAATTATTACTACCCTATTCAGGGAACTAGTATGGCATCACCACAGGTATGTGGTGTGATCGCATGTCTTGCTACAGGCAAAGAGAGATTCACGCAAGCAGATGCTTTGGCATATTTGGATCGGCATAGCATCTATGGAAATATGGGATTTGATGCTGCTGGTGGATTGCTGAATGACAACTCTTGTCAGCAAGGTAGTCCTAATAAGTATCTTCATATTAAAAACCCGAGACCTGTGTCTGGATATATGAGTGAAGTGGAAGGCAATAGATCTACTGGAATTACCTTTCCTAGAACTGCTACATTCCATAGACCAACTCCTACAGCAGTTCCACCAACACCACAAACGTATACGTTTACTGTAGGAAACAGTGGAGCATCACATTATACATTTACTGGCAGTGATAGAGATAACACTTTTGCTGGTGATAATGATCCAACGATTAACTGTAATGCTGGTGATACATTAGTGTTTAATGTTAACGCAGCTGGTCATCCATTCTTTGTAAAGACATCTGCTACCACTGGAACAGGTAACCAAGTTTCTACTGGAACTATTACCGGACAAGGAACTGTTAGTGCTGCTGTCACATGGGACACTACTGGAGTAACACCTGGAACATACTATTATATCTGTCAGTTTCATAGTGGAATGGTAGGACAGATCATTATATCCTAAGGCATAAATAAACAAGAGCACTAGTATTCATTGGTAGTTAAATGGCTGACCGCTTTCCGTTAATTGTTAATGCAATTTCAAAGAAGATTGAAGAAATTGTAGCAGGGGACAATTTAGAATTAACTGGCAACGGGATTGTTGTTGGTGGTGATACTGGTGCCGGTAAGTATTTGAGTAGTGATGGAACTACGGTATTCTGGGGCGCTCCGGGTGATGTATACTTAACTCAAACACAAACACTAACTAATAAAACTTTAGAAAATAGTATTATTTCTGGATCTGTTAATACATTAACTAACATTCCAAACAGTGCGTTTACAAACTCTACTATTACAATTAATGGTTCTGCTATTGCTCTAGGCGGAAGTGTAGTAACACCAAACGATAATACAACGTATGCCATCAGCGCGGTCGATGGCATTAACGGTAAC
>Ga0181400_1001335_pt1 | contig 10223 bp, 13 predicted proteins | sample 23SPOviralmetaG_FD_130129 | JGI IMG/M metagenome (GOLD analysis project Ga0181400, IMG submission 130129) | Marine viral communities from the oligotrophic San Pedro Time Series (SPOT) site, San Pedro Channel, CA, USA - 23 SPOT_SRF_2011-06-22 | ecosystem: Environmental > Aquatic > Marine > Strait... | reverse complement strand
CCCATATCCGCCAAAAACTTAGCGTGATCGGCTTTTGCTGATTGTAATGATTTTCGTTTAGATTGCTTGCGCTTTGACTTTTCAATAACACGTATTCGCTCTAAATGCATTGCCATATTGACTACCTCCGATAGGTAGTTTATACCATATACTGTGTTTTTTTATCCAGTGTAGTGAATTGTAGCACCATACTTACGTAGGATACGCAAGCTTGTTCTGTAATAGCCATTCAAATAGGATAAATCAGAAGATGAACCAGGCAGATAGACATGTACTGGCTTACCACAAGCAGCTGCAAGATGAGCACACCCAGAGAGTGCACCATGAAATTCTGTGCAGGCGTTGATATACTTAATCTTATTACTTACTGAGATATTATTACCACCGATATCGTAATAATCAGCATTATTGGTTTTCCAGGTGTTTACATATGAATCAGTCAGTCTTCTTTCAGAAGTGGTAGCATCCCACTGACAAACATAGGTATGTGCCTTAGTTGCATCCACTGAATTATTAAGTGGTGCTGCATAAGTGAAATCGTCAGCCATGGCATGTGTAATATCAATTGGCACCATTGGAAATTCTGTTGTATTTTTAGCTGGCATGCCAGGTGAATCATCATTAAATAAACCACCGACAATTTCAGAATCATATTCAGTCCAATACATAGTGGCATCTGCTGATCTACTGAAATTGCTTGTTACAATAGTCGAATCAAACTTGTTTCTCGGTACATATATTGTTCCACGCTCATTTTTTACAAGTCCAGCCATAATCACATGCCAGCCAAGACCATACTTCATTTGGCCTTCTTCGCTATCACGATTCATATAAAATGGCATATATTTGCGTGTATGCTTTCTTTCAAATGTTGGTGTAAAGTTTCCTACCATCGTTCTGTTTCTCTTTTTTGTTTCCAGTCATAGCACCACTGTACAAATTCATCTTTGTTAGGTAGCCTATAACTACTGTGCGGCATCATGCCTGCAAATTCACCTTTATAATATACATAATGCATGTACTTACGTACATCATCATCTTCATCTAGTGCACTGTCGTAGGTAAAATCACCGTAAACCATCTTTACATCTGTCATGCAAATACCGTTTTACCAGATGATATTTTACCTCCAAATTTCTGATCACGACCGTGCTTGTCACCAAAGCTAAGTTCAACTTGACCATACTTTTTGTAAAATGCCTCTGCGTCACCTCTGTTAGTAATGCTATACATTCTTTCAGTATTGTAATCATAATACATCAGCGTATCGAACTTGGTTTGTTCTTTATAATCCATAAACATTTCTACGAATGTATATGCACCATACTTATCAAAGTTCAGGCTGTAATCGCTATTAATAAACTGACTTACATTGAGCCTTTTCTTATAGATTTTATCATGAGCATAGTCAAACAACTTCTTCATACCAATGAGTGAGTACTTGTTTTCGCGAAAGTAATCACCTAATGGGAATTGTTGTTTACCACTTGCTTTAAGTTTCTTAACTGACATCAGTGCAGCAGCAGCTTTAAAGTCAGATGGGAATTTCAGGTCTTTGATGCCTGTAATTTTCTTTGCATTTTTTGCTACATCTGAAATGACCTTGCTTGGATGCACAAGATTTTTAGGTGCAATACCAGCACCTGGTGTTTTAACTTCTACAGTACCAATGCCTGGCACCTCAAGATCACCAAGCTTTGGTTTAGATAGGTTACCCAATACAATAAAAGATACTTCACCAGCACCAATATTAGTAGATGCTCTTAATAAAGATGCATCTGTCATGTTGCGGGTTTTATTCATTACAAATTCACATGCTTTTTTATCTGTGTAATAAGAACTTACCTTCTTAATACCCTTGTGTGAATCATTAATAATTTTCTGTACACTCATGAGCGGCTCACCAGAAGCCATACGCTCAGTCATCTTTACCTTCTCTTCAAATGTCAACTCATTCGCTCGAATGAAGATACTCTTCAGAACATCAATTAATGGCAGACCAGTTAAACCACACTGTTTAGCCCACATGTCAAGGTTCTTATTGATAATAGGTGTATTCAATGCTGACATGACATCTTCAAGAGCTCTTGCTGAGTCAGCTGAAGAGTCCAAGTCATTAATATATTTCAAGGCCATAGACTTCAGGTCGTCATATCGGCCTTCATTTAAAAGCTGATGATATTCTGCATGTTCATAGAATGGAATCATTTCTGCCAACCTTTAATATATTTATCACTAAAATTAAAATGGCTGAAGGCAATACGATCAACAAACTTAACAGCTTCACCCTCTGTCGGGTTGATTGCAACATAGCCTTCAGCACCAGTCACCTTGAATCCATCTTTTGTACGAACAAATGATTTTTGACTATTGATTTTCTCAAGCTTCTTGATTACGGCTACTTTACCTTTAGTCATAAGGTCAACAAATTCAAATGCTGCTACAAGGTCACGGAAGTTGTTGGTTGCAGTCTGTATGAACTGCTTCATCATTGTGCGCTTCTGTTCTTTAGCAGCATCTGTCTTGACTTTAGACACAACCTTGTCTTCGAAGTATTTCTCTACATAATCGAGATATTCTTTAGCGGCAGTGGATGGATTTGGCAATTCACCATTACGGATCTTACTGTTCACAAATGTCTTTACACCAGCACCAACAGCACCGCTTGGTAGTGTAGACATTAATTTGGCAATCGAATTAAAATCACCCTTGGTAGATTTAGCAGCTCGAATGATACCTTCAATATATGTACCTTCCTGCTCCGTAAATGCTACATGACCTGCTTTAAAGTATGCATCATCCATCCAGACTGCAGAGTTCTGTTTCAACCTAAATACATCTACACCAAAGCTAGCTCTATATGTTGATAGATCACCTTTACCCTTGTATGTAGTATGCCATACGACACCAATATCTGCTTTACGTATCTTCTTACCGACATCGCTTTCAGATTCCCAGGCATATACGATAGTGTTAGGGTGAGCTGTAATCCAGCGTTTACCATCAATAGTCTCATACTTCTGATCACCTTTGGTAAACATTAAATCACCTTGCAGAACTGTACCGTCTGGTATACCAATCTTTGGAAAATGCTCGAGAGCATACATCAATTTCTTGGCTAAATCACCTTGGTGATTTGCTTTAATATCATCTTTTGTTTTATTGAGTTTAGCATTCTTATTAAAGACTGCCTTAGTACCTACAAAGAATTTACCATCAGCTGGATCTTTTCCAGCAAATATTGCCGGTGCACCATCCCATTTGACAGTCAATTTAGTGGTACCTTTACCGAGATTGTGAAGTACATCTTCTAATGATTTGATTGCTGCATCGGCACCTTTATTACCACGCTCAAAGATATCTTCATCAACGTGTGTAAGGTGCAGGTTTACTTTACTATCAGCAGCTTCAACTATAAAATCATTAAATTTTTTCATCTCTATTCCTAACCGCCAAATTCATGACCAGCAACTCGTTCCATTTGCTTTTTGAATTCGGCAAAACTTGGTTTATCCTTATAGAGCTTTATACTAATTTCATCTCTATCTTTTCCTTTGATGCGCCACTGGTAACCTTTTTCTTTATGTTCAGGCTTAGTCGTTTTGACTACACGGCGCTTGTAACCGGCTTCCCAAGACTCAGAACCTTCTTTAAAGGCACCAAATGTAATGAGTTCTCTATTTGAAATGATTTCAAAAAATGTCTTACTCGATACACCGTTAATTTTATTGTAGTTGTCTAAATGGACTTCAGAAGAGATTGGTCTGTATGTCATGACTTTATCATTTGGTACAATCAGTATTTGTCCAGTCGTTCTCATGACACCTTTGCCCTTATCGATACGAATAGGATTCATTTGCTTATCCTTTTCAGGAGTCACACCAATGGCATTCAGAAGCTGTTGTGGATCCAAAGCTTTCTTTACTTCGCGAGTAGCAATTTTCAATCTCGTGTTAGATGAGATACGGCTATCCTTTTGGTCTGGATCAGACATTTTGTAACCTGTCCAAGGCAACAAAATACCATGATTTGTTCTCACTACTATTTCTTTTGTCGATATTTCTTTTTTAATGTAATGATATTTTTCGTTCTCTTCTCCATAATTGGTAAGACCAGCTTCGATAAGAACAAGTTTCTTACCGTCTGTAACGAAAGTATTGCCAGGGATTTTAGACTCAATAAGAGACTTAACAGCGCCCTGGACGGTGCGTTGATAAAGCCCTCTTCTAATGCGTTGGCCATCAGGACTAGTCCAGTTTTGAGAATCACTAGCTCTGCCACCACCTTCTTTTTCATCTTTCTTAACCATAACCGATGCTGAGATAATTGAGATACCATGTTCGTTTAATCCTTCACTGTAACCAGTGGTGAGATCACGTAAGAATAATCTCTCAACACCGCCGCGTTGAGACTGTACCATTTTAATTTCTACCGGATAATTTCTGTCTCGGTTTTTAGCTATGACCCAACCGTGGTCTTTGAAATATTTAGCTGCTATGACACACATTTACTCACCTAATAAACGTGAGTTAACAACATCCCAATCAATGATATCTAAGAAATTCTCTACATAGAGTGCTCTATCATGACCAAAAGTATACGCGTAAGCATGTTCCCATAAATCGATAATCATTGCAACGTTATCTACAATACGGTTATTTGGAATGATATTAACATACCCAGCCGTATTCATAAATACCCATCCAGAACCTTGTAATCTACTTGCTTGTTCATGTACCGTCTTTTTAAAGTTCTCAAATGAACCATAACGGTTGTTGATTACATGTTCGGACTTGCCAATTGGTAGGTTGTTTTCCCTACGTTCTCTTATATTATCAAAGTACAAACCATGTAGGTGTGCACCTGCTTTATTAAACGCAAAATCTCCAACTCCATTATTGAAGTCTTTGATGTACTGTTGGTAAATTTTATTGAAGTGTATATCAAATCCAATTTCACTAATACACGGCTTCAGAGCACCAACATCATGATGAAAGTCTACAGACTTTAACGGCTTCATACTAGGCCTCCGATTTCAGGAGATCTTTAGCTTCGGCAGTCAACTGTCTAGCTTGACTATTTAATTCTTTTGCTTGTTTTTTGAGCTGCTCGGCATAGAGTTTCATCTCTTCTGCTCGCTCTTCTGATGTTTTTTCAATCACCTTAGCATTTGGATTGGTGATAAGATCAGGAAATGCAGTGTTTACTACTGAAAGATCGATACCATTGTAATTACCATCTTTCATCAGACAAATCATGCTAGCCTCATCAACATCTACAGCTTCCAACATTTCAATAAACATACGTTCTCTCTGCAATGCTGGTGTAGAATTACCTTCTGGGCAATCTACAAAACGTGGAAATACTTTCAGGTATGACCACAAAGATGCTGGAGACGGACCATCTGTTTGGTCGTTATTGTATGGTGGTGTACCTTCTGGTAGCAGTGAACGCACTGTTTCACAGAAGTTCCATTTTAACATATATTGTAATGGGGTATGGTCTGAAAAATCTCTCAGACGGTCTACTCGAGCCATGTCGGTTTCGAGTTTTTCAATTTCATCTAGGACTTCCCAGACTTGGTAATCGCGCGGTTTCATAATTTTTTCCTTCATATTATAGTTTCATGCCTTTACGTACACTATCATATACTTTTTTGGCATGTGATTGCAATGTCTTTGGTAAGCCAGAAGCAAAACCTTTTACATCTTCATCTTTCGCCAGCTCTCTCATCTTCGAAGCTGACATACCAGAGACACCCTCAGCATCAGGGTCACGTTCTCCAGCACTCGTAATGGTTATACTATTGAAATTATAGTCTTTTCCATTATATTTATTTAGCAGATCTCGGAAGCTATCTACACGGTCTGAGCCTACAACCATGATGATGTCATCATATTTCTTTTCTAATTCTTGAAGAACTTGAATGACTGTCTTTGCTTTGCTTCGTACTGCTATTTTACCAAAAGCTTTCTGCGCAAATTTAATTTTATCCATATAGGTAAGTGGATTTTTCTTTGCATCCTGGCTTTGGCTCAAATAGATAAACGGTTGCCCACCTTCTTGGCGAGCAACCGTTCTTACTTTATTGACTAGCTTTTCGTGTCCAACCGTTGGTGGATTCATTCTACCAAAAGTAAAGACTGCTAACATTATTAGTCAGTGTGACCAACTGCCGTTTCTACATATGCAGAATCCAACAGATCTGAATCAAAGCCTTTAGTCATATTGTCTGTGTCTGAGTCATATCTTACAGTTACTCGAAGATCTGAGTCAGTTGCTAATTTACCGAGTGGCAATGCATCTAGTACTTCAAAAGTACCATCGGCGTTTTTATAACCAAAACCGCCTTTAGAAGCATATACTTGAGCGTTATCACTATCCAGATTGTTTAGATCACTGGCCAAGTAATCACTATCTGAAAATGTACCGCCAACACCGGTTTGTTTAACGCGTGGTTTTACGTATGGCATTAGGAGTCTCCTTCTTATATTGTCGACTAACTATTTATTATTGGAGTGTTCTAACTTCAAAGTCTGAAGCTGATTCAAGAAGTAGTTTCAGCTGATTCTTCATCAGGTAATTCATCCAAGACATCATATTACCTTTAGGACCTTTATCAAATTCTGACATGATAGAATCTTTAAGGCGGTCTGGAGTACGTGTAAGATCGATCATTGTAGTATTGCGTGCTAGGCGGCTTGCTGTACTAGCACCAAGAGAATGTGGATCTTCTTTCAATGCAGCAATCTTTTTCTTGCTGAGTGGTGTTTGGCGTGTACCTTCTGTAATCAATACATCATCTTCTGATAAGCAGTTAGGAACACCATCGCCAGTGTCACCACGGCAGCATTTTTCATGTAATTCATCCAATGGATTTTCAGATACTACATACTTTTTCTGTAGATTAGACCATTGCTTTACATTAGGATATCGCTGCAATTGTTTGAAGTCACCATCTGGTGATACAATCATGATCGGCTCAGGGTTGTTCTGCTTTTCTACAATAGTACCAATAGCATCATCAGCTTCACATTCATCAACCCATACACAACGGAATGGTGATAGTTCGCGAATATCATCTCGTACCTGATTCATCATACCAAAGATTGCATTCCAATCATGAATACTATTATCACGATTTTTACGGCGATTAGCTTTGTATTGTGGGAATACTTGCTTACGCCAATTATTTCCAGCATCCATGCAAATGACCATTTCACCATAATCATCTCTATATTCTTCATTGTACCGACGAATGATGTTAATCATAATATGCCTGATCATATCAGTGTTTTCCTCAAACTTATCGATTTGAGGCATGATAGATGACATTGCAATGCTGGAAAAATCTAATAGAATCATACTAACTCGCTTGTATATTGATCTGTGTAACCGTGTTTACTATTAGGTATATACTTGCGGACATAGGTTTTTTTAAACAAAAGATCACCTTCCCATACATATTCACTATGTTCTTGTCTGCAATATTTCTTATGTTGGTCCTTATCAAAGGTACCGAATAATTTATCGTGTGTCATATTAACTCCAGTTTATATCCATTATGCTTGATGTTTGTGTTTCGGGTTGTACTTCAGCATTGTTCAATGCTTCAATATGTGTAGGCTGTTCTTCGAGATCTGTAACACGCATTTTAGAATAGTCTACATTGAGTAGCCAATTTCTGCGATCGGCTGGGTCACCATACCGGTTCTTAAGTTGGCTGAATCTAATTACACCTTCATCTCTAAGTCTATCGGTTGTAGTCATAGCAAAGAAGTAATCTGCAGTCATAGGAAGACCAAAGGATTCTGATACGGATGTCATACCAACATCTGTGTCTTCCATACCGGAACGATTAGTTTGTGTAGCAGTAAGAACAGGTGAACCAAATTCCATGGCAAGAGCACGAAGTTCTTCTGCAATGCATTTGATTTTCTCATATGAGTTTGCATTTTTAGATGCAGTCATAGATTTACAGATATTGAGATAATCAATACAAATAAGGTCAGGTACAAAGTTACGTTTCATTTCAAGTTCTTTTAGAAGAGCACGGAAATGAGCAGCACCAGCAGTACCAGTTGGATATTCTTTTACAACAAGTTTGCCTTGTGTTTTGGTACGTAAGTTAGCAAATCGTTTTAAGAATGAGTCTTTACCAATTTGGTCAAGCTCTTCACCAGTAAGATTCAATACATTTTGGTCAATACGCTGAGCAATCTTTTCTTCAGCCATTTCCATAGTAATGTATAGAACATTCTGACCACGTTCAAGAATACTGGATGTGATTGAACACATGAACAAGGATTTACCTACACCAGTACCGGCCATAAGAACACCAAGTGTTTTCTTTGGAATACCGCCACGTAAGATATAATCAAAGTGTTCAAGACCGGTTTCGAGTTTTTCTTCTTTACGATTATAGAATTCCCAACGATCTTCAACATCTTCAACATAGTCGTGACCTACAGACTTGTCAAATGATGTGCCGATAGCTTGGTGAAGAAGATCTGGAAGTGCAGACATAGGAGTCTTATGGTCATCACCGCCAATGACATCAACCGCTTTGTATACAGCATTGACAATGGCACGCTCTTGACACCAACCTTCAGTCTTGTCCACCAACCATTCAGGTTTATCGATAGCTTGTACTTCTTCGGCTTTTTCAAGAAATGATTGAACTTCTTTATAGATGGGTTCAGTCAGATCTGTACGAGACTCGACTTCAATAGACATTGCTGCTTTAGATGGAGATGTATTGTATTTGTTGAAATACTTTGCAATCTCTTGAGCAATTACCTTTTCACCTTGTGTCTCAAAGTATTCTTCCTGTATGAATGGAAGTACTTTACGGCAATAGTCTTCAGACAACATTAAGTTGTACAAAATGCCAAGCCGCATTTGACGAGAGTTTACTGACATATTAGATTATACCTGTGGGGCAGCTTGATTTACAGTTTCATTAATAATATCTAAGATGACATCACCAGCCAATTTGTGAAAGTTTTCATCATGCATGTACATACTTTCAGTACCTTCCATGGTAAGAAACTCAATTTCAAATTTTAGCTTATCATCTTCTTCTGACATTTCAATATCGACTGGACGCCAGACTACACCTTTGTATTTAGATGCACCTGTAATCTGAATCCATTGACCACCATCTGGGTCAACGAATGGGCTAAAGTTCTTCGGATTCGGCATTGTTACTCTCCTCTACTTCAATATCCTCTACTACAGCTTTGACTGAGCCAATTGCAAATCTTTGTTGAATTGCATCAGCAAATCCAGCTTTAAGTAGCGGTAACCAAAACTCTGCAGTGTTTGTATCTTTTTGGCGTGTCTTACCTGTAAGCACTTCTCCAGTATTTTTGTTAATACCTTCGTACCAACCGTTAGATGGTTTTTGAATCCAACCAATGTCTAGACCTACATCAAGTAAGCCTGACCATTTGTTGATACCACCTTCCCATGAGATACTCAATGGTAAGCGAGTCTTTTCACGTACAAAGCGAGATTTTTCTACACCAAGCATGAAATTATAACCAGTAATTTCTGTACCAGTTTTTTCTTGCTGACGACCCATAAAGAAGATCTGATTGGCTGAGTAGTAAATACCTGTACCACCAGACATGATGTCTCTTGGAAATAATCCAATTTCTTTGTATGTGTGATTGACTGCAATCATTGGAATATCTCGTGTTGTGAGATATGGCGTAGAAATCCTGAACAAAGATTTAAGAGCTTTAGCACGAGACATGTCTGCTACAGACTTACCGTCAAGTGCATCTTCTAATTCTTTCTTTGATGCAAGGTTACCAACTGAATCAATTACAATAACAACCTTATCACCGCGTTCGATGTTTTCAAGTTGTTTAGTTAAATCAAATTTCAGTTGTTCTACGTGTTCGATTGGTGTATGAATACAACGATCAGGGTCTACTTCCATAGACTGAAGATATTCAGGTGTGATACCAAACTCTGTATCATACAGCAAACACACTGCTTTTTTATGTTTCTTCAGATATGCAGATGCCATAAGCAAAGATAGGTTTGACTTAAAATGCTTGGATGGACCTGCAATAACCGTAAGGCCTGATGACAAACCACCATCAATAGAGCCTGATAAGGCAACATTGACAATTGGAATGTCTGTTGGGCAAAGGTCTTTTTTATTGAAGAGTTTAGATTCGGAAAGAACTTCCGTGGCTTTGACCGTACTG
>Ga0181400_1001334_pt1 | contig 10223 bp, 8 predicted proteins | sample 23SPOviralmetaG_FD_130129 | JGI IMG/M metagenome (GOLD analysis project Ga0181400, IMG submission 130129) | Marine viral communities from the oligotrophic San Pedro Time Series (SPOT) site, San Pedro Channel, CA, USA - 23 SPOT_SRF_2011-06-22 | ecosystem: Environmental > Aquatic > Marine > Strait... | reverse complement strand
TTTTTGCTACCAGTTGTGCTACCGGATTAGTTGATAAACTCATTTTGGTAATATTTCCTCATCATTTGATTACTTTACTCTATTTATTTCTTTCATTATGTGCTATTATAATAAATATTAAAAAGTTCTGGAGAACATATGAGAAAAGTAAAATACCTTAACAATAGAGACATATTAGCACAAATACACAAGAGTAAATCCGCATTCTGCTCCTTCGTAGATAAAGATTTTCATCAATATGATATTATACTGCCAAGTCTCGAAAAGATTAACATTAGAACTACAGCCGAAGCAAAACGCAACCGTGCTGCTAGACTTGCGAGGGAAAATCACGAAGCAGCCGTAATGGCCGCTGGAAAGAAGATTCCTGCTAAAGAGTTCAATATAGATTATAAAACTATGGAAAAAACTGATTTAGTTTTCCGTATTATGTCATTTGAACATATTCCTGAAGATCTTACACGAAAGAAAACAAAAAAGACAGTTGCTGACAGCCATGTTAAAGTAAACTTTCCTCCCTTTCAACATTGGAAGTTTGATGATAAAGGAAATTTAATATGTGTAGGTAAAAGTCACTGGGAAGGTGGTATGGAGAACGGTTTCTTCAATCCTAAAGCAGGTAAAGCAACAAATGAACTTGCTCGCATGTGGATGAAACTTTGTGAAAGATATGCTACAAGAGGAAATGTACGAGGCTATACTTACAACGACGAAATGAAAGGACAAGCAATATTACAATTAGCACAAATTGGATTGCAGTTTGATGAATCAAAATCACAAAATCCATTCGCTTATTATACAGCCGCAGTAACTAATTCTTTTGTTAGGATCATTAATATTGAAAAACGTAATCAAAATATAAGAGATGATATCTTAGAAATGAACGGAATGAATCCTAGTTGGACTAGACAGAATGCCGACACACATCCTAGTCAACCTAAAGAAAAGAAAAAAACTTGACATTATTAAAGATATCCGTTACAATATAAAGTAAGGAGAATAAATGCCGTTATTTAAGAAAGCAGCCTGCTTCACTGATATACACTTTGGTATGAAGTCTGGTTCAAGAATACACAATGCAGATTGTGAACAATTTATAAAGTGGTTTTGTAAAGAAGCAAAAGCCGCTGGTGCTGAAACTTGTATATTTTTAGGAGACTGGCACCACAACCGTGCGACTACAGACGTCAGCACAATGAACTATACTGTTAGTAATCTAGAAAGACTTAATGAAACGTTTGAAAAAACTTATTTCATGGTAGGTAACCATGATTTATTTTATAAAGACAAGCGTGAAATTAACTCTATTGAGTTTATGAGATTGTTTCCTAACATTGTTCCAATAACAGATATATTTACAGAAGGTGAAGTTACACTATTACCTTGGTTAGTTGGAGAAGAATGGAAAACAGTAAAAGATATTAAAAGCAGATATGTGTTTGGACACTTCGAACTGCCATATTTTAAAATGAATGCAATGATTGAGATGCCTGATCACGGTGAACTACAACCAAATCACTTTATTAATCAAGAATATGTATTCTCAGGACACTTCCATAAACGTCAAACAAAAGGCAATGTAACCTATATGGGTAATGCATTTCCTCACAACTATGCAGACGCATGGGATGACGAACGTGGTATGATGTTCTTAGACTGGGGAGGTACGCCTGAATATAAGACTTGGCCTAATCAGCCAGTGTTTAGAACTTTTAAACTTTCGCAACTATTAGAAAAACCTGAAGATCATTTAAAAGAAAATATGTATTGTCGTGTAACTATTGACGTACAGATTACTTTCGAAGAAGCAAACTTTATTAAAGAACAATTTATACCACAGTTTAAACTTCGTGAACTTATGTTGATTCCAGAGAAAGTAGAAATTGAAAGCAATATCGATCCTATTGATGTTTCATTTGAAAGTGTTGATACGATTGTGTTAAACCAGATTGAACAATTAGACGGCGAAACATATGACAGACGCATGCTTACGGAGATTTATCGAGACCTATGATAAGAATTAAAAACATCACAGTTAAAAACTTTATGAGTGTGGGTAATCAAACTCAAGCAATTGATTTTGACAAGGGAGAACTTACACTTGTGCTAGGTGAAAACCTAGACTTAGGCGGTGACGGTAGCGGTTCCAGAAACGGCACTGGTAAAACCACTATCGTCAACGCACTAAGTTATGCAATCTATGGCAATGCCCTTACAAATATTAAGAGAGACAATCTTATCAACAAGATTAACGGCAAGGGCATGTTGGTTACTATCGAATTTGAGAAAGATAATATACAATATAGCATACAGAGAGGCAGAAAGCCTAATACTTTAAAGTTTACTGTTAATGGTACTGAACAAGAACCAACAGATACTGACGAAGCACAAGGTGATAGTAGAGAAACACAGAAAGATATTGAAGCATTATTTGGTATGAGCCATGATATGTTCAAGCATATACTTGCATTGAACACATACACAGAGCCTTTCCTATCAATGAAGAACAACGATCAACGTGCTGTTATTGAACAACTGCTTGGTATTACAATGCTTTCTGAGAAAGCAGAAATACTTAAAGACAAAATGAAAACTAATAGAGATGGTATTAGTACAGAGAGTACAAGAATAGAAACAGTAAAAGCAAGTAATGAAAGAATTGAAGAAAATATTCAAAGCCTTGAACGCAAACAGCGTATGTGGGAAGATACAAAACAACAGAATATAAAGTCATTAAATGCAAGTATTGCAGCACTTGAAAAAATTGATATTGAATCAGAGATTGAAGCACACAAATGTTGGGAGCGTTTTAACGATAGAAAGCGTTCGCTTGATGAAGCACAGCGTTGGATGGCATCTATTACTGCGGATACTGAGAAGCAAGAAAAAACAATTACAAAACTAGATAAAGAAGTTGCAGCACTTAAGGATCACAAGTGTTATGCTTGTGGGCAAGAACTACATGATAGTAAACAAGATGAAATCCTTAAAGGAAAAGAAGAACTATTGCAAGAAGCAGCACAACAAATACTAACAAACGAAACACAATATCAAGAACACGCAAAGGTTATTGCTGATATAGGTGAACTAGAAAGTTGCCCTGCGACACAATATGATAGTGTTGAAGAAGCATACAATCATCGTAACACAGTTGAAAGTTTACAAAAAGAACTAGAACAAAAGGAAACAGATGAAAATCCATATCTTGAACAGATCGATGATTTAAAAGAAACTGCGATACAAGAAGTTAGTTTTGATAAACTAAATGATCTTACAAAAGAAAAAGATCATATGGACTTCTTGTACAAACTGCTTACTAATAAAGATAGTTTTGTTCGTAAAAAGATTATTGAACAGAACTTAGCATATCTAAATCAACGTTTAACATACTACTTGTCTAAAGTAGGATTACCGCATATTGTTGAATTTCAGAACGATTTAACAGTGGTTATTACACAACTAGGACAGGACTTAGACTTCGATAACCTCAGTAGAGGAGAACGAAATAGACTCATATTAAGTCTAAGTTGGGCATTTAGAGATGTATGGGAATCTTTATATCACGGTATCAATCTATTGTTTATTGATGAACTTGTAGATAGTGGTATGGATAGTGCTGGAGTTGAAAGCAGTATTAGTATTCTTAAGAAAATGACACGTGAACGTAATAAGAATGTATTCTTAATCTCGCACAGAGATGATTTAGCAGGGCGTGTTAATCATGTATTGAAAGTTATTAAGGAGAATGGGTTTACTTCATATTCAAACGATATTGAAATAGTCCAATAATATTATGGCAACTGACAGTCACGACAAAATGATTGAAGCGTTCCAGAACTATTTTAAATGGCAGGAACGTTTTGAATATCATGGAAGTGATGAAGCCGGCATTAAGTCTCGCTTTTGGTTGTCAGAGATACGTAACTTTGCAAGTGTAAGGCGTAAAGAAATACAAGATAAAAGGCAAGAAAGAAAAGAATCCAGAAAGGGCATGGTTGGTCGACCTTCGAAAGTAAGTAAGACTGATGGAGAAACTTAGTTGGACATTTGAAGGCAAAGAAATAGAAAATATTCCAGATGAATATGAAGGCTTTGTATATCTCATTACCAACAAGACTAATAATAAAAAGTACATAGGCAAAAAACTAGCCAAATTTAAAACTACTAAGCCACCACTTAAAGGCAAGAAAAACAAAAGACGCGGATATAAAGAAAGCGATTGGCAAGATTACTGGGGATCTAGTGATAAACTCAATGCTGATGTTGAAGCACTAGGCCCACAAAACTTTACAAGAGAAATACTTTACATGTGTCATGGCAGGGGAGAAATGTCCTACCTTGAAGCACGAGAGCAGTTTGACTGTAGAGTACTAGAATCAGACGAATACTACAATGGCATAATCAACGTAAGAGTAGGCGGTTCAGACAAATTGCGCAAGGCACTTCTAGAAAGACATATCAAAAATAGGCCAATTATAGCAACATAGTTTAATCGGGGCTGCTCGATTCATCTTGAGGTCATGCTATTCGTGTGATCAGATACTGGTGCGTTGCAAGGACAATACTAACTTAGGTATAAAAGATTGTGGCTCTGAGAAAAAGCAACCACAGAGTAAGTGATTTCGACTGTTTGGGATTAACTACTTTCCGCGTATTATGCGAATGCTGAAGTAGGGGGTATGCGGTACGCCGCCTCCGTACATACTATATGTAATCTTCTTAAACAGGGTGGTGATGCTAACTCACATGAAGCTCAACAACACATTCGCCCGGCAACGGGCGAATTGTGGCTCTACTATCTACATGATGCTAACAAAATTACTTCGTAATTGTTGTAATCATATATATAATATGTAAGAAGAAAAAAATGCATTGAGCTTTAGCGAAAATGCATAAGATCTTTAGATCTTACTTACAATGTAATTGAATAAATAACATTACATAACAGTTATGGACAGGAATCAATGCGTTTAAACGAAATTCTGATTGAACAACAAGTGGACGAAGCACCTAAGGGCTTTCTAAGTCGACAACTTAGTAAAGCAAAGTCCTTAGTTCCGGGTCAAACTGGCAGAAAGGCTAAAGGTGATCTTGAAGTTGGAAAGGAAGCAAACTGGTTAATAAAACAGTTTGATACGTTTATAGGAAAAATAAACAAAAAACCATCTCCACAAGTAGTAATCGATTTCTTAAGAAAAAACAATTATCCTACAGGTGACGCTGAACAGGAAATGACCAAAGTAACTACAGGTCAAAAAGTCGGCGGAGTTGCTGGCGCAGTTGCTAAAGGCACTGCAAAAGCAGTTGGAGCAGTAGGCAAAGGCATAGCAGATGTTGCTAAAGGTGCTGCAGGTGGTGTTCAAAAAGGTTTAGAAAAAATTAATCAAGTTAATCCTAATGATGCACAGAAACAAACTGATGCAGATCCTAAGGCAGCAACAACTGATCCTAAAGTTGCAGATCCAAATACAGAAAAACAACCTGAAGAAAATCCAGATAACAATATAACAATTAAAGGTGGTAAGAAAATTGTGCCACCTAGCCAGAACAACAAGCAAGTAGTTAATCAATCTATTGATTGGAGTGATGCAGAGTTTATATTTGAAGATGGTGCAGTTACATTGTCAAGGGGACAACTAGATAATATTTTTATGGCAGCAGTTAGACAGGCTGTTGCACGTGACGAAGGTGGGCAAGCAGATACAGGAACAGGCGTTGCTCCTGCTAATGCACAACAAGGTGGAATCCGAGGCGCTGCACAAGGCGTAGCAGATAAATTTCAAAAGCCTGGTTCAAGTTTACCACCTGAACTGCAAGCAAAGTTAGAAATGCTTCCTGCTAGAGACAGACAACAACTATTGAAGATGCTATAACATGAGATTAGAACAGTTACAAAAAAAATATATTACTGAAGGATGGAATAATCCTGAAATGCTTTTATTAGAACAAAAGGTAATTAATCCTTTTGTAAGCAATGTAGAACGTATTGTTCTTGAAGCAGAATTAACAGCAGACCAAATTAAACAGGTATTTGCAAATGTAGAACAAAGTGCAACTGATGCAGGATCAAACAGAACAGCAATAGGTAAAGGCACAGATGCTGTTAAAAATACAGCCGTTGCAATTAATCAACAAATTGATAAACTTGGTGCCGCAATTCAAAAAGCAGGTCCTGTACAAAACATAGACGCTAAGTTTAAAGAATTAAAAGCAAAGATAGGCGACAAAGATTCTAAAGTAGTAGGTGCTGTAAAAGCAGTAAGCGACTGGGCAAAAGAAAATCCAGGCAAGGCAAGTGTTGCTGTTGCTATTCTTACTTCGGCCGCTGCACTAGCAGCCGGACCATTAGGCGGTTTAGTAGGCGGTTTCCTTGCTCGAGCAACTAAAGACGTATTACAAGGCAAAGAACTTTCTACAGCAGTTGGTAAGTCAATTAAAACTGGTGCTATTGGTGCTCTTGCTGGTGGCGCAATTGAAATGATTGGTGACCTAGTAGATCCAGAAATTGCACAGCAACTTATAGCAAGTGACGGACAATCAATTGATGTAAGCGGGCTAGAAGGAATGGCAGTTACAAAAATTGCAAATCTTCCTGTAGATGCAGCAGAGGATATGCTTAAGGCACAAAACGCATTAGAAACAGCACTTAAAAATGTAACTGGTGCTGAACAAGAAATATTCCAAGCAGAATTTGAAGAACTCAGTAATAAAATTAACGAATTAGGTGGCAGAGAAGCACTTGCTGATCACGCAGGCCTAGAAGGTCAAGACTTATCAACAAGTACAACAACTTCGACAGATGTAAGTGTTGATAAAACAGAATTACCAGGCGATGATGGTCAATACGGCGATCAAGATGCAGGCAGCGACGGTGGCGCTGTAGACAGTTCAACTGTTGAAACTGTTCCAGGACAAACTATCGAAGCAGACACGCTTAAAGAAGCAGGTATCAACTTTGATACTGAACCAAATATTTCACCTGAAGTAAAGGCATGGGCTGAATCAAAAGGTATAGATGCTGACGAATTGCAAAAAATGTTCCAAATGGAAAAAGCAATGAAAGATGCACAATTTATGGGAACAACTATTTCAGCAAATGAATCTAGTGCAATTGCTTGGGCAGGCGATGATGTTCCTGCATTAGGAACAACAACTTTGCCAGATGGTACAGAAATTCAAGTAGGCGACAGATTTAGTTCACAAGTAAGCACAAGTGTAGGCGGTATTGAACCACCTATTAACTTTAATGCTGACGTTAGTATCCAAGGTGTTGATGCGAATGGAGATCCTGTGTTTGTTGTAAAATCTGTACAAACTATGCCAAGTCACCCTGTATGGGATAATATTGAGAGCGCAAACTTATCAGAAGAAGATAGCACGCAGTTGTTTGACTTCTTAGATCAATATTCAGGCACTGCAATGGATTCTAAAGCAGGAGTCGAAACACTAGTTGATACATTCAAACAGGATGTTGCCAAGTCAATTGGTGCAGCAGCAGTTGCAGTAGCAATGAGTGTAGCATTACAAGATAAAAAAGTTGTAGCAAAAGGCGAAGGCGAAGGCGGAGATGCAGCCGCAAAAGAAGAATCAATAAATTACAAAGTGAAAAAACTAAGTGAAGGACAGATTTACATGCTGTTCAATAGAGTTGAAACTGTAAACACACATATGCTAGAAAACAAAATAATGTTTGAAAGTGTGTTTGATGCAGTATCACATTTTCATAGACAGAATTTAAATGAAGGTCCTATGGATTCAATTAAAGGCGCAGCAAGTAAAGTAGGCGGCGCTCTTAAAACAGGAGCCAAAGCAGTAGGTGGTGCAATCAGTGGAGCAGCAAAACAAGTTACTACAAAAGTAACAGCAGAAAAATTAATGACTGCTTGGAAAAAAGCAGACTCACCAACTGACAGTGCGGCAGTTTACGATGTAATTAAAGGACTAGGTGTTGCAGACGATGTTATTAAAGGCACTTATGATTCCATGAAGATTGAAGTTCCTGGAACAACTGATGCACCAGACGCAGACAAAGATGCTGATGCAGCAGATCAATCAACTGATGACCCGAACGCAACAACAGCAGGCGATGCAGGCGATCAAGCAACAGATACACCAGCAGATGCACCAGCAGATGGAGCAGAAGCAGAAACAGGGGATACTGATACATCTAGTGCCGATCCAGCAACAGGTGATGCTACATTAAGTAAAGATGAAAGATATGTTTTACAAAAAAATGCAAATGATGAAACTAAAGTAGATATTATTGATAAGCAAACTAGTAAGCCTGTTAAAGATGGTGTTGCTCTTGATCCTGAAAAAGCAGAACCTATGAGCGATAACATGAATAAAGAAGCAGGTGCATTTACACCAAAAGGTGAAAGATACACAATGCAACCAAGTGCTGCAGATCCTAAGAAATTTGATGTTGTAGATGCCCAAACTGATAAACCTATCAAAGGTGGAGCAAATATTGAACCAGGAGCAGCAGAAGAACTAAGTGATAAAATGAATGCTCAAACGTCAACTTCTACAGCAACTGACACTACAGCAACTGATACTACAACAACTGATAAACCAGCAGCAGATGGTGCCACAGACGCGGATACAGCGTCAACAAGCGGTGATCAAGGTGCAGATGCAACAACTACAGCAACTGATCCAGTAGACGCAAATAACGATGGTTTAGACGATAATACAGGAAATCCTGTCGCCCAAAACAGAGGTGGTGGACAAGGAAAAGATACAGCAGCGCCTGGAGGTATTCCAGCAAATATAAATGATTTGGCTGCACAAATTAAAAAGTTAGATGCTAATCAGCAAGAAGATGCTAAAAAGTTCTTAGCAGCCTAAAAGAAAGGCAGTTGAGTTTTTTTGGTAGTTTCTAAATTTTCTTTAATTATTTCGCCGACAATTTCACGCTCTTCATTGCCAAGGTGCATGCCTTCGCTGTAACTGAGGCCTCGCATATACCAGCACATCTTCAAGACTTCCTTCTTGATTGCCCTCGCCTCTTTATCTAATTTTTCTACTTCTTGCAAGATCTCCGGCAAGGATAATTTTAAGATCTTGCTCCGAAAAAATTTGCTTGGTCCATTGTAACATTGATGTCAAACTGATGTGAACATTTGTCACAGGTTGCACTCTTAACTTTTAAATCTAACTGCTGTTTCATCTTTTGTAGACTCTGTTGCAAGTTTTCAAAAATTTCTTTTGGTGCATTAAGAATAAAATCACGTATCTGTTTTGGATCTGTTTCTGAACCTTGCGGAGTATCAATACGTCTAACTACATCTGCTACAGACTCAACTGTAAGCTCTGTCAATTTTACAAAACTAACTCCAAACCTATCAACTTTTTCTTCGTCGGACATTTCGTTATCATTAATAATATTGAATATCTTTTCTTGTTCAATTCTTGCAAGTGTTTTCTTTGTGAACTCTTTGTAAGTATATGGACGAATATGGAAAACAAGGTCACCGGATGTAAATGTATCTGTATATTGAAACTGTGCAAGTTCTTCTAAGTATCTTGTTAAATCAAATCCATAACGCTGCTCTTCTTTGCAAGCAGGACACTCTGTATCAATGTCCATGTTTTCGCCATAAGTGGCTATTCTGATTGCAACTAGGATAGCATCTAGATCGATAGTAGGCAATTTCCAAGGATCTTTAATAGAAGGAATACAACTGTTAATAACAGCAACAGTTGATTGCCCGCTTAGTAATGCATCAGGTGTTTTAAACATTAATTCGTCTTTGGCTGTCATACTGTATACAGCATATGTTCCGTCTTCACTCTTATCAAGTGCGCCTTCGGCGTAGTAGTTTCCTTTACTTGGTAAACTTACATAAATTTTAGGTTGTCTGTAGTAGGCAGATAACGGACTGCTCTGAACAGCGGCATCACCATTGCTAGTCGCTGGAGCACTCCCTGTAATATCTACCTTTGGTAGTTCTTTGTTTTCGTCCATCTTTATCTCCGATAAATAATATATAATTGTATATTGACGAATGTATTTATATGCGTATATTTCTGGAGAAATAGTAAATGGCTGATGTAACTGGTAGTTTTGGACAAGAAGACGTTGTTCTTAATAATGCCGCGACGGAAGCCACGTTAAAGCAACTATTATCAGCAATGCAGGTTGTTGCTGCTAAAGCCAAGTCAGAATTCAAAAACCATGCAGAATTTGAAAAAGCAATGGGCAACCTTGCAGGTACAAC